>Ga0209697_10000946_pt1 | contig 47166 bp, 37 predicted proteins | sample AliMusrvi5mmetaG_FD_184115 | JGI IMG/M metagenome (GOLD analysis project Ga0209697, IMG submission 184115) | Freshwater lake bacterial and archeal communities from Alinen Mustajarvi, Finland, to study Microbial Dark Matter (Phase II) - Alinen... | ecosystem: Environmental > Aquatic > Freshwater...
CCGCCCGGCTGCGTTCCCGAGAGCAGCAGCGGGTTGAGGTTGGCGCGGGCGGTGTAGATGGCTGCGGTGTATCCCGCGCAGCCGGTGCCTATGATGATGACGTTTTCCATGGGTGAATTAAGAATTAGGAATAGTGAATAGTGAATTAAGACGATGAAGATGGAAGAGCATCTCCTGCAAGGGAGAAAAAGCAAGGATGGGCAAGCAGCATATGCCGCATATGCGGAGAAAGTCTGTGAGCAGGCGGGTATCGCTTGCGTGTGGGGCAAATCACAAGGTTTGGTTCTGGCCCGGGGAACCAGTGAGCGCAGCTACTATCCCATACGATCCGGTTTTTTTCTTCACCCACACGGGGTGAATTGTCAGGCTCCGGGTGTCCGTTCACCGGTTTTCCCCAAACCCCCGCTTTTCCAATATCGTCATGAAAATCCTGCTTGCCGTTCTGTTTTTAGCAACACAGCTCTTTGCCCAGCAACCGGACTGGGAAAACCCAGCGATATTCCGGATCAACAAGGAAGCCGCGCGTGCCACATCCATGCCCTTTCCCACAAAGGAGGAATCCGTTTCCAAGCCCCGCTTGCAGTCCTCGTGGTGCAAACTGCTCAACGGAAATTGGAAATTCCAATATTCCGGCAATCCCTCGGCGGTGCCGACAGGCTTTGAGACTCAGGCCTATGACGACACGGCATGGAAGCTGATCCCAGTGCCGTCAAACTGGCAGTTGCAGGGCTACGGCCAGCCGCTTTACACCAATATCATCTACCCATTCGCGAAAAAACCGCCGACTGTGACGGGTGAGCCGCCGCAACAATTCTCCAACTTCCCGCCGGAAAACCGCAACCCGGTGGGTGCCTACCGACTAAAATTCGCCCTGCCGGATAACTGGAAGGGGCGCCACACGTTCATCGTTTTTGGCGGTGTGGATTCTGCGTTCCACCTGTGGATCAATGGCAGGAAAGTCGGTTATTCTCAGGACTCCCGTACGCCTGCGGAATTTGATATCACTCCTTACCTGCAGGACGGGGAAAACTTGCTGGCAACGGAAGTCTATCAGTATTCCGACGGCTCGTATCTTGAGGATCAGGACATGTTCCGTCTCTCCGGCATTTTCCGCGATGTCTATCTCTGGTCCGCGGCCGATCTCGATCTCAGGGATTTCCATATCAAGGCCGGGCTGACAGACGACTATCAGACCGGCAGGCTGGAGTGCGCAGCCACAGTCGCCAACCGCGGCAATGCAGAGACAGAAGTCAAAGTGGCACTAACACTGACCGCACCTGATGGGTCTGCCACAAGCGCGCCCATCGTCACCACAAAGGTCGCGGCCAAGGGGGAAACCACCCCAACCATCAGCATCGACAAGATTCCCGGCGTGAAAGCTTGGTCCGCTGAGTTACCCAACCTCTACACCTATCACATTGTCCTGTCTGATTCCAGTGGGACGGAAATCGCCCATTACAGCGGCAAGACCGGGTTCCGGCGTGATGAAATCAAAAACGGCCAACTTCTCCACAACGGCAGACCCATTCTGGTCAAAGGCATCAATCGCCACGACCACAACCCGCGGACAGGCCACTACCTAACCGAAGCAGACATGCGCGCTGACCTGCTGGGGATGAAATGTGCCAACATCAACGCGATCCGCACCTCACACTATCCGAACGATGCCGCGTTTCTCGGATTGTGTGATGAACTCGGCTTTTATGTGGTCAGTGAGGCCAATTTAGAATCACACGGCATGGGTTATGGCCCGGAATCGCTGGCCAATGATCCCAATTGGTTTGAGGCCCATCTCGACCGTGTGAAGAACATGGTGGAACGCGACAAAAACCATCCCTGCGTGATAATGTGGTCGCTGGGCAATGAGGCGGGTGACGGCCCAAACTTCGTCAAGTGTTCAGCCTGGGTCCATCAGCGAGATCCGTCACGCCCTGTGCATTACGAGCGTGCCATTCAGGCTGCGCATGTGGATGTATTTTCACCGATGTATTCCACCCTTGAGGACTGCCAGCAATACTGCCGCACAGAGGAGAAGAAGCCACTGGAAAAACAACGCCCGCTGATCCTGTGCGAATACAGCCATGCGATGGGCAATTCCTGTGGCAATATTTCTGACTATTGGAACCTCTTCCGCAAGGAGCGCCTACTTCAGGGCGGTTTCATATGGGATTGGAAGGACCAGGCGCTTTTTCACATGAAACACAAGGTGAGTGATGCCGAGGATAGATCGCCTAACAAAATTCCTCTGCGTCTGCTGGGTTCGCTCGACACCGACGAGGGACTTTTCGCGGGTTGCGCGGTGGTGGAAAAAACAACGAAGCTCGATCTGACGGAAAAACTCACCGCGGTGGCGGAGGCACGCCTAAATAATAGCGGCCCGAACCCGGGGGGCCAACCTATGATATCGAAGGGAGCCAACGCCTACTTGCTAGGTATCTCCGAAGATGGCGGAAACGTGGAATTCGGTATCCAATCGTCCGGTGCATGGCATAAGGTGCTGGCCAAACTTCCGGCGGACGCCGCATCGAAATTCCACGTCTATGCCGGTGTGTATGATAGCACTGCTCTGACGGTTTTCATCGATGGTCAGGCTGCCGCATCGGCTGCCTGCACAGGAGCCGTGAACGTTAATAATTTCGAAACCGGTATCGCTATAAATACAGAGGAAACCGCCCAACGCTTCAACGGGGCTATCCGCCGCGTAGCGGTTTATCCGCGATCACTTGCTCCGGCAGATCTTGCTGGCAATGCCACGGACCCTGTATTGTCCATCGATTTCACCAAGGACGCGGAGAAACCCAAAAAGCAGCGTTTCCTCGCATATGGCGGCGATTTCAACGATCGACCTACAGACCGTTCGTTCTGCTGCAACGGCATCATGGGGGCTGTGCTCACGACATCACCGCAGGTGGATGAAGTGAAGAAAGTCTATCAGAATATTCACACCCGCTTGCTGGATGCCGGTTCTCCAAAGGTAAAAATCAGCGTTCTTAACGAAAATTCCTTTCGCGGTGTGCAGCCTGTCAACGGGTCATGGAAACTTATAAAGGACGGAGTTGCGGCGGCGGAGGGTAGACTCGCCCTGCCTGATATCGCTCCCGGACAATCTGCAGAATTTGAGATCGCCACCGGCCACACGCCGGATCCTAACAGCGAATACTTCCTGCGGGTGCGTTACGATCTGACAGAAAAAACCGAGTGGTTCCCGGTTGGAATGCCGGTGGCCTGGGATGAACTCCCCCTGCCATGGGGCAAGCGCAAGGTGCCGGCACCTGTGCCATGCACCAGTCCTGCCGCGTTCACTGAGGACGCCACTGCCATCACGGTCAAGGCCGGGAAAATTACCGCCGTCATCGATAAATCGCGCGGCATTCTCACTTCTATCCTCCACCAGGATCAGGAATGGCTGATTTCTCCGCTTTATCTTAATTTCTGGCGCCCGCCGACTAACAATGCCCGGGGAGCCAAGCTCGACCACCTTCTGAAAATCTGGCAATACGCCGGCATCCGCGCCACTGCGGAAAAGGTGACTGCCGTGCAGGAAGGCAACGATATTGTGGTCACAGCTGAATTGAAGATTCCCGCCAATGACAGCGCGGCAACGGTCAAATACCGCTTCACCGGTGGCGAGCAAATCTCCATTGATTCGGATTTCCGTCCCGGCAAGGACTTGCCGGACATCCCACGCATAGGCTTCCAATGTGAAATCCCTAACCGCACGACGGATTGCAAGTGGTATGGTCTCGGGCCCCATGAAAATTACATCGACCGCAAATCTGGGGCATGGACTACTATCCATGGGATGATGGCCCCAAGCATGTTCTACCGCTACGTGGACCCCCAAGAATCCGGGAACCGTAGCGAAGTGCGCTGGATAACCCTCACCTGCCCGGCGGGAGGCAGTGGACTGCGGGTGGATGCCACCGGCGAATCATTATTGGAGATATCGCTATACCCCTGCACCGCGTCCGATATCACGCTGGCCATGCATCCCGTGGAAATCCCCGCGCGTTCGTTTTACACGCTCAATCTGGACCACCGCCAGTCGGGACTCGGAGGATACGATTCATGGGGTGCGCTCGCCCTGCCGCAATACCGCCTCCACGCGGACCGCCCCTATCACTGGTCGTTCCTCCTAACATTCAACACGACAGCCAGCCTTCCGCAGCCCAGCCCGCCGCAGGGAGTTCCCCGGAACATACAGCATCTGCCTGCGCCGCCCGCAGTGCCGCCCACGCCTCCTGTTTCGCCCACCGCGCAACCTGTGCCTGACAAACCCAAATAGCGGTTGCATCCATGGATCAGCTCCGGTCGAAGCAACGCCGGAACCCGGCTTCCCGGGCCGGATGGGGTGAATGTCTGGAAGCAGGCGGGTATCGCTTGCGTGTGGGGCAGGATGAGCGAGAATGCCGCCCCTCATGAATCCTGATTTCATCCGCGAAGCCCTGCGCCAGGTCCGCTACCCCGGTTTTTCCCGGGACATCGTTTCCTTCGGCCTGATCAAGGAGGTGGTCTGCGACCCTGGACACACAACGGTGCGCATCGAAGTGCAGACCCGTGACCCCAAGGTGCCGGAACAAATCTTCCACGACTGCCATGCGGTGCTGGACGCCCTGCCGGATGTGGGCACGGTCAAGGTGGACATCTCCATCAAGGACGCTCCCACTACCTCCGCCGACGCCACAGGAAAATCCTCCATCCCGGGAGTGAAACGCATCCTGGCCGTGGCCTCAGGCAAAGGCGGCGTGGGCAAATCCACCGTGGCCGCCAATCTGTCCGTGGCACTGGCAGCCACCGGGGCAAAAGTAGGCCTCTGCGACTGCGACCTCTACGGCCCATCCGTACCGCAGATGTTCGGTTCCCACGAGCGTCCGCTGGCCAACGACCAAGACGAGATCATCCCCATCCAAGCCCACGGCGTGCGGCTAATGTCCATGGGATTCTTATTAGAAGGAAGCTCTCCCGTCGTTGTGCGCGGGCCCATGGCCACGCGCTACACCCAGCAATTCCTCCGTCAGGTGGCATGGGGGGATCTGGACTATCTGATACTGGACCTGCCACCGGGCACCGGGGACATCCAGCTAACCATCGTGCAAACCGTGGCGGTGGATGGCGCCCTGATCGTGACCACACCCCAGGAAGTGGCACTGATCGACGCGCGCAAGGGAGTGGCCATGTTCGCCAAGGTCAACGTGCCCATCCTGGGAATGATAGAAAACATGGCTTGGTTCGAGTGCGACGCCGGAAAGAAATATCATATCTTCGGCGAAGGTGGCGGCGTGCGCGAGGCTCAGGCCACGGGCGTTCCCTTGTTAGGCCGCATACCGATCGATATGGTCACACGCGAGCGCGGGGATTCCGGCGCGCCGGTGGCGCTGCTTCCGCCGGCGACTAACAAGGTTTCCGCCGCGTTTCATGAACTTGCGGCGCGGGTGATGGCGGCAGTGCCGGCAGCTTGGTAGATCACACCGCAAGAATCCCAGAGGGTTGGGAAAAATAGGACGAATGGGACTGATAGAGCCAACCTATTTCTCCCCCCTCATCCCCGGGCCGGGAAGCGGAGTTCAAACTCGATCCAGCCTGACGGGGTGGGGTTCAGGACGAGGTCTCCGCCATGGGCTCGGGCAAGTTCGCGGGCTATATTGAGGCCCAACCCGTGGCCACTGATGACCTCCCCGGTGTCCGCTCCGCGGCGGAAGCGCTCAAAGATGTGCTTCCGATCCGCTTCCGGGATGTCCTTGCCAGTGTTGGCAATGGTCACCGCAACCTTGTGCACGCACACTACGGCGGAAACCTTTATCAGACCTCCTGGCTGGGTGTATTTCGCGGCGTTTTCCACCAGATTCTGGAAGACCATAGCCAGTAGGCGGCGGTCCGCCCTGACGGGAATTTCGGCAGGCAAGTGCTCCTCAAGCACGATGGCCTTTCCGGCCACCAGAGCCTGAAGATCATCGACCGCCGCCTGGATCAGATGCTTCAAATCAAATTCCTCCTTTTCCAGCAGCATGCGCCCGGCATCCGCCTGCGCCAACAAGAGCAGATCCTCGATCAGGGAATTGAGGCGGCGGGTCTGCTGACGGAGCATGGAAACCTCCGCCTCCTGCGCCTCGCTCAAATCTGTGGCCCGTGACAGATGATCCAGGCCCGCCCGCAAGATGGCCACTGGCGTTTTCAACTGGTGGGAGGCATCCGCAGAAAAACGGGTGGCTACCTCGTAGGACCTCTGAAGCCGGTCAAAGCTCCGGTTCAACACCTCGGTGAGCGTAGCGATTTCATCCCGTGCCGCAGGCACGGGTAGGCGCTCCTGCGGGTTTCTAGCACTGATGCGCTCCGCCGCGGCACTTAACTCCGCCATGGGCGCCACCGTGCGCCGCGCCAACCACACACCGCCAAAATACACCACCAAGCCCACCACCGGCAGCGCCGTGGCAAAACCGAGTCCCAGATCCCGCATGAAACGCTCTATCATGCTCACCCTGGCACCTATACGCACCAGGTAAGGACCCTCACGCCATGCGCCCACACGACAGAGACTCCCAAACAACCGAATGGTCCTAACCGCACCAACATCCCCGGGCAACGAATTTCCCTGCAAGTTGGCAGATTGATAGACCACCTTCCCTCCCGTGCCCTCCACAATGAGATAGTGGTCACGCAACTGCACGGGGATGAACTCCGCACGGAGCGGCTGGCCGGGATCTGCTGGCGCATCCCGGAAGTTGTTCAAATCCCAAACCAGTTCACTGGCATCTTCCTGTAGATCATTGTCGAGGACCGCTAGCTGATGGAAATAAAGCGTGACCATCATGACGCTCACCCCAGCGATCAAGGCTGCCATCGTCAAAAACGCGGAATAGACACCCACTTTGACCTTGATCGACCAGATTTTCATGATGGGAGGTTGATACGGTAGCCCTCATTACGGACCGTGCGGATGATCGATTCCTCCCCGGGAAGGTCGAGTTTCCTGCGCAGACGCATGATGAAAATCTCCACGGTACGCGTGTCGTATTCATGCGCACGTTCCCAGATGCGTTCACAGATCTCATCCCGCGAGAACGTGCGGCCTGGTTCCCGTATGAGCACCTGAAACACCTGGAACTCGCGAGGTGAAAGCTCAATGCGGCGGTCCCCCCGGCTGATCCGGCGTCCCGCCAGATCCACACACAAGCCGCCTGTCTGGATCATTGTCTCCTGCTCCGCCACAGCGGCACGCCGCCCGAGGACCTCCACCCGCGCCAGCAATTCCTCCAGAGCGAATGGTTTTGTCAGATAATCATCAGCTCCAGCCTTGAGCCCCGCGACCCTATCCCCCACCTCGGAGCGCGCCGTAAGCATCAGCACCCGCACAGGGAGTCCGGCAGCGCGCACCCGCGCCAGCAGTTCAAAACCATCAAAGCCTGGTAGATTCACATCCAACACCAGCAGATCGAAGTGTAAAGCGGTGATCCTTTCCAGCCCGGAGGGGCCGGACGCCGCCATGCCCACGGTGTGCCCGGCCTGGAGAAGGGCACGCTTGACCAGTTCGGCCAGCTGAGGTTCGTCCTCGACAAGCAGGATATTCATAAAGGTGGCAACATCACACAATAGCCGCTGACCGCAAGCACTAACTCAAATTCACTAACAAAAATCTCCTTTCCTAGAGCTTATCGAGAATGCGTATCGATTGCGATAGTTGCCAGTTACTCGGGACCTGCACAATCTGCTTGGCAAAACCCAAGAGCGAGCGCATTGCAGGACATACCCAGTTCCCGCTCATGAAAGACGAAGCCCCCCTCCCCCGCTGTGTGGACCCCCCGGATCACGAACTCACTGACCACGGTGGCATTTTGCGCGTTACCACTGATCCGCTGAAAGCCTGCGTGGATGTGGAGTTCGATCCGCATGTTCTGAGCGAAAGCGACGTGCGATCACTGCTGGACGAGCACCTCAGTCAGGTGCAGAGCGCGATTCGCAAATGCACATATCGGCTAGAGGGTAACGCGTGCGAGGCCTGTGCTCAAAAGCTGGAAAAAAGGGCAGAGAAAATTCCAGGCGTGCGGCGGGCGACTGCGACCTATCTGGGGAAGGTGCTCTCAGTCACCTTTGATTCCGGAGTGGAATCCGAAAAAAGACTCTCAGATGACCTGAAACAAACAGGAGCCGACATCCAGCCGCTGACCCCTCAGGCGGCGGACCACCGCCCGCTGTTGGAAAAAATCCTTGCTGGCGAACTCCTTGAGGAAATGTCCTGCGGCCTGGGGCTGGCCTTTCTAATCGCCGCCAAGGTGGTGGAAAACATAGCGGACCTCAGCCCGTGGGTTCACCACGCGCTGTTTGCCGGGGCCTATCTGTTCGCTGGCCAGCAGGGCGTGCGTTCGGCAGTGGCCTCGCTGCGCGAGAAGGTGCTGGATGTGGACGTGTTGATGGTGCTGGCGGCGCTGGGCGCGGCCTGCATCGGGGCACCTTTCGAGGGGGCGCTGCTGTTATTCCTGTTCAGTTTTTCCAACGTGCTGCAGCGCCATGCCATGGAGCGCACGCAACGGGCCATCGAGGCCCTGCTCACCCTGCGGCCCAGCGAGGCGCTGGTGAAACGCAATGGCAGCACCCTCAAGGTGCCCGTGGAGGAACTGGAGGTCGGAGACATCGTCATCGTCCGCCCCGGCGAGCAAATCCCGGTGGACGGATCGTTAGAAGAAGGCACCACCAATGTGGACGAATCATCCTTAACAGGAGAGTCGATGCCTGTGGCGAAGATTGTGGGCAGCCCGTTGTTTGCGGGCACGCTCAACCAAAGTGGCGGCATCGAACTGCGGGTGAGCAGACGCTCCGAGGACTCCACACTCTCACGGATGGTGAAGCTGGTGGCCGAGGCCCAGGCTGAAAAATCCGCCACCCAGCGATTTCTCGAAAAGGCTGAACAATACTATGCCATGGGAGTTATCGCCTTCACCATCGGCGTATTTCTAATTCCGTTTTTGTTCATGGGCAGTGATTTCACAAGTGCCTTCTATCGGGCGATGACGATCATGGTTGTGGCCTCACCTTGCGCGCTGATTATCAGCACGCCAGCCACGGTGCTCTCCGCCATAGGAGGCGCGGCGCGGCGCGGTATCCTCATCAAGGGAGGGTCCCACCTTGAACGAGCAGCGGTCATCGACATCGTTGCCATCGACAAAACCGGCACACTCACCGTAGGTAAGCCCTCACTAACAGAAATTATCACTACTGGAGGTATTCACCGGCCAGATAGCACCTTACCAGAAAACGCACGCGTGCTGCTACACGCCGCCGCCGCACTGGAAGCCAAATCCGAGCACCCACTGGCGCATGCGATCGTTAGAAGCGCCGCTGCCCTCGGCATAGAGCCCGCCGACGCCACCGATTTCCAGTCCACAGCCGGCAAGGGTGCCGAAGCCAACGTGGGCAATGTGCGCTACCTGGCCGGCAGTGAGCGACTTTTCCGCGAACTCCACGCCTCTGGGTTGGATGCCTTGGAAAACCATTCCCGGCCGCTCCAAGCCATGGGCAAGACCTGCGTGTGGCTAGGCACGCGCGAGGGCGACACTGTCACCGCCCAAGCCGTACTCGTCATGGCCGACACCATACGCCCAGCGGCGTGCCACCTGGCCGATGATCTCCACCGCCTGGGCGTTAGAAAGGTAGTCATGCTCACGGGCGACCAGAACGCAGTGGCCAATGCCATCGCGCGCGAGGCAAAAGTGGATGAAGTGCGCGCCGAGTTGCTACCGGAGGACAAACTGCAATTCATACGGCAACTCAAACAGGAAGGCACTGTGATGATGATAGGTGACGGGGTAAACGACGCCCCGGCGCTGGCCATGGCCGACGTCGGCGTGGCCATGGGTGCCGCAGGAACTGATGTGGCGATGGAAACCGCCGACATCGTGCTGATGGGCGACCGCCTGGAAAACATCCCACTATTGTTAGCCCATGCCCGGCGCGCAAAACGGGTGCTGGTGCAGAATCTGGTGTTTTCCAGCACCGTGATCTTGGTGCTGGTCTGCGCCGCGCTAGGCTTCTCCCTGAAACTTCCGTTAGGAGTGGTGGGTCATGAGGGAAGCACTGTGCTGGTCTGTCTCAATGGACTGAGGCTGCTCATGATCGCGAGGAGCGGCGTCTCCTGACACCCTGAGACGTTCCGCGGAGATGTGGGGCCAGGCACTGCTTGACCACCCGCAGGCTCGGGCGTTTCTTGAACAGCTTCATGGCCAGCTTGAAAGCGTGGTCGAGCGACCAAGAAGAAGCGGCAGGTCTGAGTTTATAGGTTTCCGGGGTGCCGTTTGCGAGTGCTGACTGGAAACTATGCAACTCGTCAGGGGTCAACTTGCGCGAGAAGTTTTTCTGCGCCTTGAGGATATAGCGCTCTGGATGGAGCACGTAAGCCTTGAGCAAGGAAACGTAGGCCCGCGTGACCCCGAACTCGCGGGCAATCTGCGCACCACACTCCCCAGCCAAAGCCCTGCGGGTGATCTCCGCACGCTGAGCTTTGCCCAAGCGGTCCTTTCTTGACTCACCAATGTGCATGGGAAAACAAACGACAGGGAATCCGGAAATCAACCGAATTTCCGCCCCCGGCGCGATTGCGGTTTGCTTCACGACGCCGGATTCTACATGGTCCCGCGCATGACAAAGAAGAGTGAGCAAAACCGGGTGGTGCTGAAGGTATTTCTTTACGGCATCCAACCACAGATATGGCGCAGGTTTTCAATTTCCAAAGATGTCACCTTCATAGCGCTGAGCGACGCGATCCAAGCGGCAATGGGCTGGGACAACAAACACCCCCACGAGTTCCGCCACGGCAAGGGCAAGCGCCTCGTCGATGTGATAGGCCCGGTGGGCCTGCAGGACCAAGTGCTGGGTGAATTCCAGGATGAAGCGGTGCTCACCGTGGCGGAATTCCTCGGCAAGCGCAAACTGCCCATCCGCATTCTGTACCGTTACGATTTCGCGGACGAGTGGATCCATGAGATCGCGTTTGAAAAACGCACGACAGGCGAAGGCGGGCCTGAATTATTAGAAGGTGCGCGGGCCTGCCCGCAAGAAGACTGCGGCGGCACCTTCCAATACATGCAATCACTCCATGGCGAGATCGGCTGGCTGCGCCCGGGATACGATCCCGAAGCCTTCGATCCCAAGGCCGTTTCATTCGAATCCAAAAAACCCAAACGGGCACGCTGAGATAAGCCGGATTATCAACAAGGGTTTATAATATTTGCTTGCGCCGACAGGAAAATAGGTTATCCATTGCGCGTAATGAAATCCATATTGTTGATTGCTCTTGCGGCCGGAGCCGTTTTGACCAGTTCCTGCAACACCTTCATCGGCCTTGGCCGTGACTTGCGGATTACAGGCGAAGGCATGGAAAAAACCGCGACCAAATCGTCGGGCGGATCCAGCAGCTCGAATACCTCAGGCGCACCCGTATACTGAGGTCAGGAGCCCGCCTATCAACGGAAGTGGGGGGGGGTCAGTATGCCCTCCAAAAAGCGAGGGCACAGACGAGGGTGGCCACGCCATAGCCAAGCCCCAAGAGTGAAAGCAGCGTCCAGCGCTTGGAATCAGCAGAGGCCCACTTGACTGCATCCCGGAACAAATAGGGCATGCCCACGCAGAACATGGAGGCAGTCAACAGGAAGTATGCGTAGAAAGGTACTAACAACCGTGAAGCGGGAGCCTTCAGAAAGGCCGATTCCAGCAGCGGCGAGGCAAGCATAAGCCCCACCACACCCAAGGCACGCACAGCGAGAAAATCCCTGACGCTAATGGCTACCAACACCAAGGTCACGGGCAGCACGATGCGCAAAAGCGGCTTGGCCCCATTGAATTCACCGAGGTCCATGGAAAGCGAGCTGAGAACCCCCATCCCCTCCGGCGCAATCAGCAGCCAGAACCACGCGAGGCCGACTCCCAAGAGAATCTGGCCTGCCATTTGATCGCGCGGAAATTTTTTCAGATACCCCTGCACCATGGCTGGCCTGACAAGCATCAGAGCGTGACTGCTGATCAGCCAGACCGCGAGGATCAGGCCCACGGTGAAAAGCGACAGGTGTTGGTAAGGATGCATTTCGTCCATGCGGCCCCCGGACTAGAGCGGAAGGCCGGAACATTCAAGCGCCAACTCACGGCTGGCCTAGATGGGTGCATTCCTCACCCGGAAAAGGGGGCGAAGAATCTTAGGCAGCTCAAGGCAGCGTTTTGTGTGCTCCATCGCAAAGCGGCGCATTGCCGGTTTGTTTGCACTGGCACCACCATACGGTTTTTTTCTCAGTGACTTCATATTTCACCGGCTGGAAGCCACTGCCTTTATGGGCACCATCGCAGAACGGTTGGCTGGAGGAACGCCCGCAGGAACACCACCAATACGTGCCAGCTTCCACTTCGAGAGCCAGCGGTTTCGTGTCACAAATAATTGCTTTTTCAGACATGAGGGTGTCCATACACCCGCATGCTCTTTAATGCGAGGAGGAAATTGGAAAAACCCGGGGTTGCGCGCCAACATCGCGGGATTGTGACCCGGCTTGGTCCTTGGTAACCACGGGGGCAGCGAATCTGTCCGACTTCTGATAGTGCTGCGACGGCACCTGGTAACTGAACGCCATCACGAGCCATCCCAGCAGGATCACTGCCGAAGCACAGACAAAAAGAGGGAGTCTCATCGGGTATTTAAGAAATGTTTACTTCTCTCCGGCGGTTTCTGTCTTCCATGACGGTGAAAAGCAACCCCAAACGTATGCTGATTGCAAAAAGTAAAGAATGGGAAGTATCAGACGGATCAGACGTTTCCGCGCTTGGCTTTGCGGCAATCTCTTTTGGCTGGCTGCATATTTCGGGATTGAGCAAGATGGATTATTGCAGATAACCTAGGGCATGGATTTCGAAACACTGAGCGGATGGGCGGATGATGAAGTCAAATCCCTAACGAAAGTTCTACCTGACGATGTGCGGACCGCTATCGCCAAGGTGGTAATCTCACTGGAGGGAAAACCCGGCAAGGGAACGTTTGATGATGAACTGGATGGCGACGAACTCGGATCGTTCGAAGGAGCCGCCGCAGATGAGGAACCGGAGGACGGAGAGATCCCGCGCATCAGGCTTTTCCTCAATAACATTTGGGAGTGGGTGGAGGAAGACGAACAGGACTACCGCGATGAAGTGGGCACCACATTTCTGCATGAACTGGGCCACTACCTCGGCTGGGACGAGGACGACGTGACGGCCCGGGGACTGGAGTAATCATCCCTCAATCCCACTGCGGGCGGCAGGCACCGGCCCAGGCGGCAGCGAGGGAGACGACGATGTGCGCTCCCAAAGCATAGAGGCAGACGTTCTGGGCGGACAAGCCGGTATCGATGACGGATTTCACCGCATCATGGACCTGGGTTTGCAGGGCTTCCACAGAACCCGACCACGCCCAGTACGCGGAGATGAACGGACGGGTGAAGGCCTCGATCTTTTCCGGCAGGGCGAGCACCGCGCCGGAAAGAGGGAGCTGGAAGCCTACCAGATAGATCGAGAGCAACGATGCTTGCTCCGCAGTGCGCATGAGCGAGGAAATGGCAAGGCAGATGGTGGTCATGGCCGCATTGACCAATAACAGGAATTCTGCGTGTTGGATGAAATCCCCGCGGAAGGTGCCGAAAAAATTCACGAAGAACGCCATCCACAGTGACTGTGTGATGACCAGACAGGCGAGGAAGGCGACCTTGGATGCCAGATAGGCCGATGGGCGCAGGCCGCCGAATTTCTCCTTCTCATAAATCGGCCGCTCGCCTGCGATCTCCCGCGCTGAATTATTAGATCCCATCAGGGAAAGTAGCACCACCTGGAACATGATGATGCCAGAAACAGCGGAGCCGACTTTGGCCTGATCTGCCCTGACGCTCTGTTGTTCCTGAATTTCCACCGCCATGTCTGACTGGCGCATATCCGAGAAATGGCGGATATTTCCGGAGGCCTTGTTGCTAAACAAGGTGACGAGAAGCGGAAAACAAATCAGGATGGCGAGTTGCAGGAAAACCTGGCCGCGGTCCCGGAAGAAGATGCGCCAACGGCGGGATAACAGCGTGGCAAACTGGCTGAAGAAGCCCGGCAAACGCGGAGTCTGCTGTGCGGAGCGAGTGGGCGAGGCGGAGACTTCTCCAGACGGGGTGGCGGTGGTGGATTCTCCGGGTTGGGATAGAGAAGCTTCTCCGGAAGTCACAGGCGCAGGGGCGGACTCCTCTGGAAGAACCAAGCCACCACTGGCGATGAGGCGCTCGCGGTTGCGGTCGAGCATTTTCTGATAGGATGCCCGGTGTTTCTGCCATGAGCCATGCCAACGTTCAGACTGCTGGGTGACGAGGCGCGGATAGACCTCCTCCGTGTCCTGCACAGAAAAATAATGCGTGAGGCGTTCTGGCGGCCCGTGAAAGGCTACCCTCCCCTCGTGCAACACAAGGACCGAATCATACAACTCCAAATGCGCCAGCGAGTGGGTCACCGAAAGCACAATACGCCCGTCCTTGCGCGAAATGTCGTGCAGCAGGCGGACAATCTCGCGCTCAGAGCGGGGATCGAGGCCAGAGGTGACTTCATCACAGAGCAGGATTTTCGGATCGGAAACGAGTTCCATGGCCAGACCGAGCCGGCGTTTCTGGCCACCGGACAAGACTTTCACCTGGCGATCACTGATAGGAGTGAGGCCGGTTTCCTCCAGGATGCGGTCGATGCGTTCATCCAACTCGCGGGAGTTACTCGAACGGACTCGCAAACGGGTGGCCGCTTCCACAGATTCATCGACCGTCAGCGGATCATAGGCGATGGAAAATTGCGGCACGTAGCCGATCTCCGAGGGAGAAAAATCCCCTTCCACCGCCAGATTACGCCCATCCCAAAACAAGGAACCGGAAGACTCCGGATTGAGGCCTGCTATGGTCTTAAGCAGGGTGGTCTTACCACAACCCGATGGGCCGACGATGGCCATGAAGTGCCCCTTGGGCACGACCAGCGATGCACGGTCGATCAGCGGGATTTCCTCGCCATCTTTGCGGATGATGAAACTGACTTCTTTGAGTTCTAACACGGGTAGGTGGCTATAAGCTGTAAACGATGAGAATATGGGAATCCTGTCTCCCACCAGTGAAAAAAACCGGAATTAGAGATTGTCATTCCTGCGGATCTGGAGATAGTAAGGATATCTTGACTAAAATCATTCAAGCTTCGCGGCCTCGATTTGGCACAACGCATGCTGATGGCGGGCAGGCATTGCGCACCTCCGTACCCGCCGGACAACTCTGCCCACCCCGACAAATCCATGATTCACCGTTCCGACGAGGCCCAATGCCCCCTGTTTGAAGCTGCGGTCACTGAGACCAATGGAGTAGCTTCCAAGCGGCGGAGAAATTCAGGAGCCTCACCCATACCGGCGGATTTCGGCCTTACGGCCCCTTCACAACTCGTCAAAAACTACGTGCTGGACACGAATGTTCTGCTGCACGATCCGATTTCTTTGGAACGCTTCAAGGAGAACCACCTCTGCGTGCCGGTGGATGTGCTGGCCGAGCTCGATAAATTCAAATCTGAACAAACCGAGCGCGGAGCAAACGCCCGCCGTGTGCACAGGCGCCTGACGGAAATGTTTTCCAGTTCGGAAACTGTCACCCGTGGCGTGAATACGCCCTTCGGCGGCACTGTGCGCTTGGTGATCTATGATCCGGCATGCTGCCCGAAGGACTCTGATCTCATCAACCGTTTCCACCGGATATTCCCCGACCGTGATCGCGTAGACCACCGCATTCTGGCCACCTGCCTGCTGCTGATGGAGCACAACAGCGCGCCCGTGGTGCTCGTCACCAAGGACATCAACATGCAACTCAAAGCCCGCGCCGTGGGCATCGAGTGCCAAGACTATCTGAATGACAAAGTGGATGCCAGCGAGGTTTCCAACTACGATGTCCAACGCATCGAAGTGGATGCCAACGAACTCCAGCGCTTCGCCAGCAGCGGCGAGGTCGGACTGGATGAAGACCGGCTCCACGGCGTGGCAATCAACGAGTATGTCTTGTTAGGCACGGGTGAGAAACAAACCATCCCCGCGCGACTCTCGCCAGACGGACGCTTCGTCCGCCTCAACGTCCCGGAAGCACTCAAGATGCCGGACGGGCAGTCGCTCAAGCCGCTCAATCTTGGCCAGCGCTGCCTGATCGACGCGCTGCTCAACCCGGAGATCTCGTTAGTCACTTGCTATGGCCACGCCGGAACCGGCAAAACGCTGGTGGCGGTGGCCGCCGGCCTGCACGAAATGTTCAGCCGCCGTTATACCGGCATCACCGTCAGCAGGCCAGTGGTGGCCATGGGAGAACAACTCGGATTCCTGCCGGGCTCGCTCGATGAGAAGATGCGCCCGTGGTTGCAGCCGATTCACGATGCGCTGGACCTGCTGATGCGCCCGAGCACGCCGCTAGGCCCACGCCGCAAACAACAGAAACCCAACGTCGGCACCGCTCCGGTCACTGCCAAAAAACCTTATGAAATCCTCATGGAACAGGGGATCCTGGAAATAGAGGCGCTGTGTTACATCCGTGGTCGATCCATTCCTAACCGTTACTTCATTCTCGACGAGGCTCAGCAACTGACGCCCCAGGAAGCTAAAACCATCGTGACCCGCATGTCTCGCGATTCCAAACTGGTGATGGTCGGAGACCCGGCGCAGATAGACAATCCGTATGTGGACAGCCGCAGCAACGGCCTCGTTTACACCCGCAACCGTCTCAAGGGACAACCCTTCGTCGCCCACATCGCATTGAACCGCGGCGAGCGTTCGGAACTGGCCGAAGCAGGTGCAAGACTGATGTAATTACTGCTGAGACTCAGGTTTATACTGATTGCTAATGCCGGAAATTGGCGCGGTTGCACACGGGCCATACAGGTCAAATGGGCATATGAAATATCACCCGAATAGCAAAATACGCGCAGCACTATTACATTAATGAATAAATGATCTATTTTTCTTCTTGACCACTCCTTGGAGACAATTATTTTTGACCACCGTCGATCACTCATGAGTAATCCCTCGGTTGCGCCTCCAATAAACAAATAAATCACCCCAATGCACCCCTCATCCCGCGTCAGCGAGTCCACCACCCGCCTTGCATTTTACCTCACTGGTCTGGCTGGCACTGCCGCCCTCACCAGCACCAGCCAAGGTGCCATTGTCACGTTTAGCGATAGCGGCTCCTTCTATCAAGGGTTGAGCGGCCAACCTGACCAACCCATGATCAATGTCACGCTTCCGGACACGAGCCTACTGAAGCTGGACCCGTATTTTTCTGGGACCTATCTGGATCTTTCCTTGGCTAAAGCAGGCCATACGACTGACTTGTACGATACCGCAGGCCGATTTACCGGCACGGGTACCGTTTTTGGTGGTCAATATCCTGGTGTCAGTCTGCTCCAAGCGGGAGACGCCATTTCCGCCAACAACAGCTCCTCCGTACCATGGATAGCAAGTTTGGTGAATAATGGGACCCCACTACCCGGCTTTACCGGCAACGTGAGTGGTTATATCGGATTCGTAACACCTGTGGGCAACGAAGGCTGGCTCAAGGTGACTTACAACTCAGGCACCGGACTCTTCTCGTATGATGGCGGTGCTGTAGAAACCTCCGGTGCCCCCCTATTGGCAGGACAAGTGGGAGCCGTCCCTGAACCCTCTGTCGCAGCCCTGCTTGCGCTGGGTGCTGTAGGGGTGCTGCACCGTCGCCGCCGTGCGGCATGAGCACCGCCCCGTGGTTGTAATCCGTGGCGAAATCCATGCCTAAATCGCGCCTACTCCTTGTCGGCTGGGACTCGGCAGACTGGGGTATTATCAGGCCCCTGGCAGCAGAGGGCAAGATGGCCGCGTGTTCACGCTTAATTGAGGCAGGAGTCACCGGTAATCTGACGACACTGGAGCCGCAGCTATCGCCCATGCTGTGGACATCCATAGCCACTGGGAAGCATGCTTATCATCACGGCGTGCCTGGATTCACCGAGGTCAACGGGCGAGGACAAGTAGTGCCAGTTTCTGCAGCCACCCGGCGTTGCAAAACCCTGTGGGAAATACTGGGTGAGCGTGGGCTCAAGAGTCATGTGGTGAGTTGGTTCGCCACCCAGGGGGAGCAATTGCCTAATGGCGGATGCATGGTTTCCAACCTCCACAATTCGTTTGCGCACCGACAAGAAGACATGCCGGAAGACTGGCCAGCACCTCCGGCTGGCACCTATCACCCGCCGGAATTGGCAGACTACCTTAAAACCTTGCGAGTCAGCCCGTGGGATATCGATGGGAACGAAGTGATGAGGCTCTTTGTGCCGGGCGCCCCAAAGATCGACCAGCAGAAGGATCGCAGACTATGGATTCTGGCGTTACGCCTTGCAGAGGCCTTCAGCGCGCATGCCGCCTCAGTATGGCTAATGGAAAACCGTCCAGACTGGGATTTCATGGCGATCTACTACCGTGCTCTGGATGAAATCTGCCACGACTTCATGCTCTATTACCCGCCGCAGATGGCGGGCACTACGGATGAAGATTTCGGTTTATACAGGGAGGTCGTGGCGGGTGCTTACCGCATGCATGACCAGATGATGACCCGCCTGCTCAATCTTGCCGGTTCTGACACCGCAGTGATACTAGTGAGCGACCACGGGTTTCACCACGACCATCTGCGTCCGAAATTTACACCCCGTGTGCCTGCGGGAATCACCGTCTGGCATCGCCCGCAGGGTATCATAGCCGCCATGGGTCCGGGCTTCCGCACTAACGAGAAAATATACGGTGCCCGCCTCTTGGATGTGGCCCCCACCATTCTCACCTACTTCGGGCTGCCGGTGGGCGCGGATATGGAAGGCCGCGTGCTCACAGAGGCATTCGCCAAGATGCCGAACCTATCCACAATCCCGTCATGGGAAGACGAGAAAACCAATGCCCCGCAGGCCACCTCCCTTTCCGATGCGGACTATCAGGCAGTTCTGGCACAATTCGTCGCCCTCGGTTATATCAATGAGATTTCCGAAGATGCGGGCCAAGCTGCAGCAGAAACCTCACGCGAGAATTCATGGAATCTGGCCCGTGCCTGCATGGATGCCGGGCGCTACGATCAGGCACTACCGCTACTGGAGGAAATCCATCATAGCATCCCGGAACGCATCGACTGGGCACAAACCCTCTCGCGCTGCCAAATGAGGCTTGGCCTGCTAGATGAGGCGAACGCCACCGCCGCCGCCACGCTGGCAGGATTCGATGCCGCGCGGTCCACCGCCGCCCATCTGCTTCAGGCGAGCATCGCCATCGAGCGCAAGGATGCAATCGCCGCATTGAAACACCTCTCCATCGTCGGCGAACAGCAACCGCATGATCTACAAGTGCTCTGCCTGCGTATGGAGGCCTTGCTCAAACTTCACCGCTGGGAGGAATGCCAGACAGTCTGCGATCTCGTGCTGGCCGAAGACCCTAACAACGCACAAGCGCACCTGGGACATGCCCGGTGCGCGCTCCATCTGGGCAATGCCGAGGCTGCCGTCTCCCACGCCCTGGAAGCCATAGGTTTCCAATACGGCAATCCGCGCGGGCATTTCTTGTTAGGCATTGCGCTCTACACTCTGGAACAACACACTGCCGCCGAAGACGCCTTGGAAACCACCGTGCGACTTTCCCCGAGATTCGGAGCGGCGTTCCGTTACCTGGCCCATACCAGGAAGGCGCTAGGCAAGTTGACCGAGTCCGCTTTTGCGCTGCAACAGTCACGCTTATGCCAGTTCCTCGATCAGGCAAAAGATGACAAGAGATTGGCCGTTTTGCGGGCGCAATCCAAGGAGCGCGTGCCCGGTATTATCGCACGCCGTGAGCAGACTCGCGAGCAGGCTGCCGCCCAATCTGCCGCCCGCGCGGCCAGCAGCCTGCCACCGGATCAGGAGTTCGTGCTGGTTTCCGGGCTACCGCGCAGCGGCACCAGCCTGATGATGCAAATGCTGAAGGCAGGTGGCATGGAACTCATGACAGATGGTCAACGTGCCGCCGATGAAGATAATCCAGCCGGTTACTGGGAGTGGGAGGATATCAAAAAACTCCCGCAGCAACCGCTCATCATTGAGCAAGCTCAAGGCAAGGTGGTCAAAGTCATCTCCGCCCTACTCACTCACCTGTCGCCCAAACACCGCTACAAAATTATCTTCATGACCCGGCCAATAGGTGAAATCGTCACCAGCCAGTGGAAAATGCTAGAACATCGCGGCGCAAAGCCTGTTTCCCAGAGAAATCATTTGGAAACCACCCAGGCCAGTCACGCGCAAGATATATTGAATGTTCTACGTCGGCATCCCAGGGTGAGCCTGCTGGAAATAAATTACCCAGATCTGGTAAATGATCCCTCCGCCAGCGTGATCCGTATCGCGGAGTTTTGCGGCGCAAGTCTGCTCGATCAGGAAATGATGACCAGCGCCGTGCGGCCAGAGTTGTATCGCAACAAAACCAACGCCATGGCGGGACAATTGCATGCTTCAGGCATAAGGCAGTGACGTTACCCTGGTTGCAAATATCAGATCAGGTGCCAAGACGTGAGCGCACTTCTGGTGTCCATAGACTGGCAACGATGGATTCCTGGGCGGATTCCATGGCGGCGGACTCATCCGGCCCAGCATCCTCATGACCTGCCAGATGCAACAACCCGTGAACGAGATAACGCAGGATCTCTCGGCCCAGCGGTTCATCGTAATCCGCAGCCTGACGCGAGGCGACTTCCGCGCTGATGACTATCTCGCCGTGATGGAAGGTGATCACATCGGTGGGCCCCTCAATGTTCATGAAATCACGGTGTACGCGGTCACTGGTGGCGTCATCCACCAGGGCGACTTCCAAGGTGGCGAGGTGGGCCAGCGGCGTATCCGCGCTAGCAGCAAGGGCCAGCACCAAATCCGCAGCTTCATGAGCCACTTCTTCGAGCGCGGTGAGCCAGATCTCCGGGATTTCCGTGATGTCCTGATGGTTGCCAACGATGATTTCGAGCGACATACGCGGGGGAAGTGTTAGGATATTCAGGCGCGCTTCGGCATGGGAATGACGCGTCCGCCTTGGGAGGAATCCCGGTCTGAAGCTGCCCTGCGGGCTACAGAAGATGGCGCGTCCTCTTCCTTTGGATAGTTAATGCGGCTATGGAGCATGCTGCGCAGTGTCACGGCGAAACATTCCCTGACCGCGCCCAACTCGCGGAGCGTGAGCGGGCATTGATCAAGCTGGCCATCCTGAATGCGGGCGAGAACGATGTCATCCACAAGGGTGCGGATTTTAGCAGGAGTAGGTTTTTTCAGTGTGCGCGATGCGCTCTCCACAGCATCTGCCAGGGCGATGATCCCGCTTTCCCGGGTGCTGGGGCGTGGCCCGGGGTAACGGAAATTCTTCTCATCCACCATCGGCAGATCCTCCGGATTTTCCAGACGGCGGTCGACTTTTTCGAGATCGTTTTTTTTCTGTTCCCGTGCCTTCCGATAGAAAAACATGACTATGGAATCCCCGTGGTGCTCCTGGATGACATTGATGATGCGCGGGTTGAGCTTATGTTTCACGGACAGATCGACGCCATCCTTCACATGGGAGATGATGATCAGAGCGCTCATTGTGGGCGTCAGCCCGTCGTGCGGGTTCTCCTCTCCATCCAACTTATTTTCAATAAAATATCCGGGTTTGGCCAACTTGCCGACGTCATGGAAATATGAGCACACGCGGCACATCTGTGCGTTAGCCCCGATTTTCTCTGCGGCAGCTTCAGCCAGCGATGCTACCACCAGACTGTGGTGGAAGGTTCCGGGTGCTTCCAACTGCATCCGGCGCAGGAGTTTATGGTTCAGGTCGCTAAGTTCCAACCAACTGATGTCAGTGGTCAGGTGGAATATCCCCTCGAAGGCTGGCAGCAGCCCGCTGATCAAAAGAGCAGTGATGACCGCAGTGCCGAAGGCGGCGGCACTGCCCGTGGCCAACAATTCCAGATGTTGCACGGGGTCGGTTCCGAAACACGAGGCTATATCGAGACGACCGAGCAGGATACCTAACAATAGCGTGGTGGCCCCGATGTAGATACCGGCCTTCAGGAGTTGCAGGCGCTTGCGCACCTCGTGCGCGAGCAAGACGCTGACCACACCGGAGATCAGACTCAGGATCATGTAGTTGATCGTCTCGGGCCGCGGAGCGAACAGGCAACCGATGAGGGTCACGAAGACCGCGGAAAACGCGCCAACTGCCCGGCCTAGCAATACCCCCAGCAGTATGGGAGCCAGGGCGAAGGGGATGAAAAAGAACTGCAGTTCGTCCTGAATGTGTCCCGCAGCCACCAAGGCCATAGCCAGTTGGACCAGAAGCAGATGGCAGACCAGGACCCCGAAGACCAAGACCACCCGGCTGTTGCGGTGGCAGGTGTTTTGCAGGCTCACCTGGAACATCACCACGGCAGTGACAGAAATGATGAACCCATAAAGCGCGCCCCGCAGCGGATCAGCAGCAAAGGTGGAAGTCGGCGCGGAATTGAGCACCATCAACGCGCAGCTCACCGTAAAGCTCATGAAGAGCGCCAGCTTCACCCATAGGCTGTTCTCCAGGGCCTGTATCAGTGCATTTTCGCAATACACCCTCCGTTTTTTTCCTGACGAGAGACCTTGTTGGGTCAGGCGCCAGCGTTTGATCGCATCGAGTATGCCCACTGCGGTGAAAGAATCGGTTAGCAGGTCCCCGCCCGGTTTGGGCGGTCGCCTCCCGCAAGAATAGACGTTTCCCGGCCCCTTGGCAATCCGCAAATCTTCCCAACCCATGGAGGTGCCGGGCCTCATCCCGGTCGCCTTCCGTGATTTGCCCCTTGAACAACAGGCCTTTCCGGGGTTTCCCTGTGCCCGCATGAACGACCGCAAGACCCTCGACGAACGCCAGCAGATGACTGACCTGGAACGCCTCCGCCACTCCTGCGCCCACGTCATGGCCACCGCCATCCTGCGGATTTGGCCGGACGCCCAGTTCGCCTATGGCCCGCCCATCGACAACGGATTTTACTACGACTTCGAGATGAAGCACCGGATCACCCCGGAGGACTTCGAAAAAATCGAGGCCGAGATAAAAAAAATCACCAAGGACAACCAGAAATTCGAGCGCCGCGTGCTGACTCGCGACGAAGCCAAGGCCTTGGCCGAAAGTGGCCGCCTCGGTGGCTTGAGTGAGCGCCCCGGCCATCCATCCCGCTTCAAGCTAGACCTCATCGACAAGATTCCGGAAGGCGAGGAGATCTCGTGTTTCCAAAACGGCGACTTCATCGACCTCTGCGCCGGTCCTCACGTGGGCTACACTTCCAAGTGCAAAAACGTGAAGCTCATGTCAGTTTCATCATCCTTCTACATGGGCGATGAGGCGAAAGGACAACTCCAACGCCTCTACGGCACCGCGTTTGAGAGCAAGGAGCTATTAGAACAACACCTCGTCCGCCTGGAGGAAGCCAAAAAACGGGATCACCGCCGCCTCGGCCGCGAGCTCGGGTTATTCCACATCGACGAGATGGTCGGCCAGGGGCTGATCCTATGGAAACCCAAAGGCGCACTGGTGCGCCGCGCGCTGCAGGATTTCATCACCGAGGAGCTGGACAAGCAGGGCTACTCACAGGTCTACACCCCGCACATCGGGAAGCTAGACCTATACCGGACCTCGGGCCATTTCCCCTACTATCAGGAAAGCCAGTTCCCAGCCATCGCCGAGCGCGATGTGTTGGAAAAACTTGCTGACGAGGATGCACCCTGTGCCACCCTCATCAACGGCCTGGCAGACGGAACCTACGAGGGCTACCTGCTTAAGCCGATGAACTGCCCGCATCACATCAAGATCTTTGCGAGCGATCCACATTCCTACCGCGACCTGCCTGTCAGGCTCGCTGAGTTCGGCACGGTCTATCGTTGGGAACAATCCGGCGAGCTTGGCGGGATGACCCGCGTGCGTGGTTTCACCCAGGATGATGCCCACCTGTTCTGCACTCCGGATCAGGTAGCCGCGGAAGTCACTGGCTGCCTGGACCTTGTGAAAAAAGTTCTCAGCACGTTGGGAATGCATGAATACCGCGTGCGTCTATCACTGCGTGACCCTGAGAGTGACAAATACGTCGGCTCTGCCGAGAACTGGGACAAGGCGGAGGCCGCCCTGCGCGAAGCCGTGCAAACCCTTGGCGTGGAATACTCCGAGGAACTCGGCGAGGCCGCGTTCTACGGACCCAAGATCGACTTCGTGGTCAAGGATGTCATTGGTCGCGAGTGGCAGTTGGGCACCGTGCAGGTGGACTACAATCTTCCAGTTAGGTTCGGCCTGAGCTACATAGGCGCGGACAACCAAGCACATGTCCCGGTGATGATCCACCGCGCGCCCTTCGGCTCCATGGAACGTTTCACTGGTCTGCTTATCGAGCACTTTGAAGGCAAGTTCCCGACCTGGCTCGCTCCGGAACAAGTCCGTGTCCTGCCGATTTCGGAAAAGACCGAGGCCCAGGCTGAGGCCATAGCCGCGCGCCTCGCGGAGGCAGGTGTGCGCGTCACCGTGGACCGCGACTCTGACAAAATCGGCGCGAAAATCCGTCTCGCACGTCTTGCCCGTGTCCCCTACATGCTCGTCATCGGCCAGCGGGAGGCCGACGAAGGCACCGTCTCCGTGCGCCACCGCGACAAGGACGACCTCGGCGCGAAACCCATTGACGCATTCATCTCGGAGATCACCGAGGAGATCCGCAGCAGAAGTTTGTAGCCTTCCTACACGTTTCCCCCATCGGCCCGGCGGATTTCATCCAAGTCGGCAAGGTCTTGTGGTCTTCCGGCGTCTTGTTTGGCCAAGACCAGGTGGGGCTTACCCAAAAAGTGGATTGGCACGCCGTCGCAGGTGGCTGTGGAACGCTCTTGCCAGGCAGCATCAAAATCGTGAATGCCGGGAAGGGTGGTCAGGAAATCGATCTGACAGGGGGAAACACCAATGACATATTGAAGCCCCCCATGAGCAAAGTCCTCCTGAGTGACGTCGATGAGCGGAATGCCGAACTTCCGGAATGCGCGTGCCACCCGGGCGGCGTTCTCCGCCGAGGGCTTGAGCCAGAGATCGATGTCCTTAGTGTAGCGAGGCTGGGTGTAGTGGATCACGGCGTATGCTCCCACGACCAGATACTCAACCTGCTCTTCGGCGAAAATGCGCAATAGATCTTTGAAGTCGGAGTTCATCGGGGTGCTTTCCTTTCATGCCCACCCAGTAATCGAAGACCAGTTCCCAAGTTGCGGCGAGACGCGACGCGCAACCCGCTTCCTGCCACTGGCGGATGCGGTAAGCCCTGACCTCATCGAATGAAGCCAGCTTTGCCTGCGGCCAGTGGGAACGGTCTTTGACGGGAGTGTCCATCCCGGGAAAGCTAGCGGAAGGAACGCATTTCGACAAGCCCGCAGGGCTGACGCATCAAAAATGATTTCAGCGAAACGCGGAGACGCGGAGTTCGCAGAGGAAAGCGCTGAGTTTGTAAGGTTTTTCTCCAGCTATTTCTGGTATTCCGCCATGAAGTGGGCGGGCTGAACGACATCCCGCCGGAGCTTGGCCAAAGCATGGAGTGCGGTGGCAGAGTGAGGCACGAACGGCGACACCGCTTTGGATCGACCCTTCCCGCTCGTAGGCCAAGGGAGGCCCTTGCCGTCTCGCATAGCGAATGGAATGAACGCCGCTACTTGGTGACGGGCTAGGTTAGATGGCAGTGCGCGCCAAGGTGTAGCCCAAGCGGTGTAGCGCTGTGCTTCCCACCGCACTCCATGCAGTATCAAGGCCTAGGCATGAACGCCGATGAGTTCGCGCCCTGCCCTCTGGCCTCATCATGCACAATCCGGAGTTGCGCTAATCACCGGATTTGGTGGAATGAAGCCATCCGAAAGCCATGCGCATTTTACTCACCACCTGCAGTTATCAAGACACCCCCGGTCCCCACCATGATTTGATGGCCTCCCAAGACTGGGAAATCGTTTGCGAACGAGGCCCACTTTCCGAGGCTCGCATGCTCGAACTGGCTGGCGATTTCGACGCTTTCCTCTGCGGCGACGATGCCATCACGCGCGCCGTGCTAGAAAAATCCCTGCCGCGTCTCAAGGTGATTTCCAAATACGGCATCGGCTTGGACAAGATCGACATCCCAGCCACCAAGGAACTGAAAATCCCAGTGTTGTTCACTCCGGGCGTGAACCACACGACCGTCGCGGAACACACCTTCGGACTCTTGTTAGGAATCACCAAGCAAATCGTGACCACTGCCGCCGCCGCCCGCCGTGGTGAATGGCTCAGACTCACCGGCCACGAGATTTTTGAAAAGACCATGGGCATCATCGGTCTGGGAAGGATAGGCCGGGAAGTCGCCATCCGTGCGCGGGCCTTCGGCATGCCGGTCATCGCCTATGACCCGTATTGGGACGAGGCCTTCGCCACACAGCACCAAGTGCAACGCTGTGCGACCATGGAGGAGGTTCTCGTGGCGTCCGATGTTGTTTCCCTTCATTGCAACCTATCAGAAGAAACGCGCGGCATGATTTGCAGCGGGACCATCGCGCGGATGAAGGACGGCGTCGTCATCATCAACTGCGCCCGCGGGGAAATCGTGGAGACTGCGGACATGGTGGCGGCACTCACGAGCGGCAAGGTGGGCGGCTATGGAGCGGATGTGCTCGACATAGAGCCCCCTCCCTCTGACCACCCTCTGCTGGGCGCCCCGAATTGTGTGATCACACCGCACATCGGCTCGCGCACCTACGAAAGCGTTCCCCGCCAGGCGATGAAATCCCTCACCAACCTGATCCACGCGCTCAAGGGCGAGGGGGAATGCAATTGCGCCAACGGGGTGATTTGATCCTTCCGCCCGCGCGGCAAGCCGTGCACGACCTAACTAATAGATGAGCAGTTCCACCAACACCACAGGAATCGGCACGCTACTCTGCGTCATGGCGGCTATTGTTTACACCGCGATGAACATTTTCCTTTGCGATGTTTCCAGTCGCTGTGACGCCTCGTGGGTCAATGGCCTGCAGGCGACGGTTAGCGTGGCCGTGTCCGGATTAATACTTGCATTCAGCAAGCCCTCCCCTGGAAAAACCCGTTTGCCCCGTGGAGGGGTTTTGTTCTCTCTAGTGATCATTGGCCTGATTACGCAGGCAGGCGGCGTCATGTTTGTCTGGTCCATGAGTGTTGTCGGCGCGGCAGTCAGCGTGACAGTCCAGACTGGCGTCATGCTGGCCGTGGCCGCATTGTTAGGACTACTGGTATTGGGTGAACGTGTCTCATGGAAGCAGGTGGCTGCCATCGGATTAATAGCCGTCTCAGTGTTGTTATTCAGCGTGGGAAAAGGTGGCGGGGTAGGCGTAAGCGGATTGTTCTCACTGCGCAGTCTGCTGGGGCTTCTGGCGTCTATCATGGCCGGCGTGGCCTTCGCAGTCCTAACCGTAGGCGTGCGCAAGACCGTCACCGGAGACACTTCACCTATGGCGGTTGTGTTTTTGATCAACCTGATGGGAGTGCTGGCGCTGGGAGGCCTGAGCCTGTTCAGGCTCGGCCCGCACGCACTTCTGCAGACTTCACCCAAGGATGTGGGCATCATCCTCGCGGCTGGGGGTGTCAATCTCGTCGGGTTCTTTCTGGTGACCAAAAGCCTGCAACTTATCACCGTGGTGCGTCTCAATGTGCTGAACAAGAGCCTCAGCACTGCTCTCACCGCCGTGGCAGGGGTGTGGCTGCTTTCAGAACGCTGGAACGGCACGCTTACTGTGGCCGCAGTGCTGGCCATGGTGGGCATCGTCCTGATCAGCGCCAGCGCACCTCCGCCCATCCAGGTGGAGCAGGACCCTGATTGAGGCAATCGGATTTGATTATTGAGGGAAAAGTTCTAGCAGTCTCTGCATCTTCTCGTGAGTGGCATCGGTCACGGTCACCAGCAGGCCGCGGGCGCCCACGGCCTTGACCAGTGGTGCCACCTCTTCCGCCTTACCGAAAACCTGCACCGACTTGCGCGCCCGCAACACGGATTCTATCAGACCATACCAATCTGACAAACGTTCATGGCCCGCTCCTGGCTGCCACTGGATGGCCTTCAATGCCGGGATCTGCAACAGGTGTGGCAAGTGATTGATCATTCCTATGCCATCCACGTGGAAGAGGGCGTAGTCCATGGCCGCCACCATGTCGTAAATGTAAGGGATGCAGAATGCGCGGAACGAATCGGGAGAAATATTATAACAGACATCCTCCTGCATGGGGAAGGTGGTGCCGGGTGCCCAGATCCCGGCCCAGCCTATCCCGCCGGGATTACCCGTGGTTTTTATCACCGAGTGGATGTCTGCCCATGCGCGCAGCCAGCTTTCCTTGAGTCTGTCCAGCGCTGCGGCCACCATCTCCGGCTCGCAGACCAAGTCCATCAGGAAAGGCTCCAGCCCGTAGAGCGCGGCCATCAGGTCGCATAGCCCCTCCATCGCAAAAGGTGCCACCATGTGATGACCACGGGCACAGGCGCAGCTAGCCGCAGTGATGCGCCGGATACGTTGATACAGCGGATTGTCCGGAGAGAACGACACAGCACCGAGATCCTCGATGCTTTGCAGGTGCGGGTGCGCCCACACTGTCTCCTGATCCAGCGCCTCCATCCGGCAGCCCAGCACGCCGGCCATGGCGCTCGATCCCTGGTCTACGTAGTGAAACGGAACTGCCACGCCATACCATGTCGTCTGGCGGATCTCTGCCAACTTGCGTTCCATAATAAACACCTCGTCAGTCCAGAAGCGCTCGATGTCACCGGCATTGGGCAATTCTCCATCCAGCACCGTTCCAATCAGGCACGGGGTTTCCTGGTCACCGAAGGCCCACCAGTTAGCCAGCCGGTCTTGAATGGATTTCTCGGGAAAGGTGGTCACGGACCAAGGGGATGACTTCGACCGGGAAAAGTCCATTCCTTTTTGCTAGAAACTCTCCAGCGCCAAATAGGCCTCAATTTCCCGCGAGGGATCTGTGGAACGCATGAGCGCCTCGCCGATGAGCACGGCATTAGCCCCGGCCTCGAGCACTCGCAAGGCATCCTTCGGGGTCTTGATACCGCTTTCAGCAACCAGCAGCACATCTCCCGGCACCTCCTCAGCTAGCCGTTCCGTGGTCGCTAGGTCGATCTCGAAAGTTTTGAGGTTCCGGTTGTTCACTCCGATGAGATCCGCCTCGAGTTCGAGCGCCCTATCCATTTCCCGGAGATCATGAACTTCAACGAGCACGTCGAGCAGGAGGGATTTTGCCTCATCGTACAGGCGGCGTAGCGTGCTATCATTGAGCGCGGCGACGATCAGCAGGATGGCATCCGCACCGCTGACTACGGCCTCATGAATCTGCACCTCGTGGATCGTGAAGTCCTTGCGCAGCAAGGGGGAGGAGGAAAATTTTGAAATCCGCGCGAGGTAGGCGAGCGAACCCTGGAAATACTTTTCGTCTGTTAGCACCGAAAGGCATGATGCACCCCCATCAAGGTAGCGTTGCGCCTGACGAACTGGATCGAAGTCCGGATCAATCAGGCCGACGGAGGGAGAGGCTTTTTTCACCTCAGCGATCACGCCCAGACGGCCCGGACCGCGGTCGAGGGCAGCGCGGAAGCCTCCGAAATCATTGCGTTGCAGAGCGGCGGCACGCAGAAGGGCAGCCCTTGGCATCAGGGCTTCGACTTCGAGGCGTTTGGTAGCGATGATTTCCGCGAGCTTGTCAGACATGGTTTGCGGAAAAAGAAAGGCAGATGCTGCGCCAATAACACGGAAATTTTATAAATTTGAGCTTGCCGGTCGTAAGTGCGCGTGTAGAAAGTGCCCGCGCGTTTCCCGACGCGGGCGTAGCTCAGTGGTAGAGCGCCACCTTGCCAAGGTGGATGTCGTGAGTTCGAATCTCATCGCCCGCTCCATTTTCACCAATTCATACGGGCCGGCTGGTTCCATAAAGCTGAATTCCCATGTTCGTCTGGTCGAAACTCTCCGCAGAGAAATGGATGGATGCATGGGAAGAGCGTTTCGCAGGAAACCCGAAACTCGTCATCGAGTATCTCAAAGGCGGGAAATCCATCCGTGTCCGCCTGTTCTGCGATACGGAAAAGGAGGCGAAGGCCGCGTTTACCCGCTTTGGTGGCAGTGTGCGAAAAGTTGCCAGGTCAGAATGGAACAAACCCGTGCCACCGCCACGCCCGATCAAAGTGCGAGGCGCGCTGCTACTCACGGCCGCCACCCGCCCACAGGAAATCGCTGCATTGCGGTTGGCTAATCCCAAGCGCCAGATTATTTCGATTCCTCCGGAAATGGCTTTCGGCACTGGTGACCATGCGACCACATCCACCTGCCTGCGCCTTCTGGTGGACGTAGCCCGTGAGCGCAAGGACACAGACTGGACTGTGGCAGACCTAGGCACAGGCACAGGCGTCCTAGCCATCGCCGCCTGCAAACTCGGCGCTGGGGAAACCTTCGCCTGCGACTTCGACCCCTTCGCGGTGGCTGCGGCATCCCGCAACGCCAGCCGAAACGGAGTTCCGCAAATCCTAACTAGAGAGCAGGATGTGCTGGCATGGAAGCCACGCAAAAAAGGATACGACATGGTTTTGGCCAACCTGTTTTCCAGTGTGCTGATTCAGGCATGGCCGGTGATCGCCAAATCACTGGCTCCTGAAGGCGATCTCATTGTTTCCGGCATTCTGGCCACCCAGGCATGGGATGTTTTCACGGCTGCCGCCGGCTGCGGTCTCGGCTTCACCAAGGTTATCACCAAGGGCAAATGGGTGACCGCCCGTGGCGGACACCTTGATCATCTGATCGCGCAACTGTCCTGACCCTCACACCAAAAAAGGCATGCGCTTTCGCGCATGCCCTGTGGTTTGGTAAGAATGTGAAGAATGAGGGATCAGAACTTGTAACGAGCACCGATTTCCCAACCGATCTTGTCGTTGCCCAGATCAATACCGGTGTCACCCATGTTGACGTGGCTCAAGTAGTACCAGCGGGCACCACCGAACAGTTGGAATTGCGGGCATACGTTGTAGAGCAACCCGGCAGATGCTTGGCCGTAGAAGCCACCATCAGTGGTGTCTGAGCCAAAAGCGGAAACCTTGCTCCAAGCATAGCCGATACCTGCGGTCAGATAACCGTCAATCGGGCCGTAAATTTGATGCTGTACCTTGCCGTTGATGGTCACCGGGATGATGTCAATGTCAGCGGTGTCGGACGCTGACCACGCGACTTGACTTGGATACAAGTAGCCCGAACCTTTGAATTTCATGTTGCCGTCGAGCCAGCCGACTTCCAGGTAACCAGCGAGGTCCCAGCCATTGTAGTTAGTGATGCTGCGGCCGAAGTCCAGCGTATAGACGTTGAAATCGGGCTTATCGATGCTGGCTTGTGAAAGCCTGCCACCGCTAGGCACCAAGTTGCTACCCACAATATTATACACCTGAGCGGTGCTGAGGCTGGTTCCGACGTTATTCAATTCTCCAAAGGTACCACCAACGAACCACTCAGCAAGAGTAGGTGCGGGAGCGGGGGCAGGAGCAGGAGCAACGGACGGAGTACCGGCAAATACGGTAGCCGTAGAGGCAATAAACAATAGTGATTTTAATTTCATGGCAGGTCCAAGTGACCACAAGCCTTGCCGGATGGCAAGGGAAAAATTATAAAAAATTAAGATTTCTTGATATTCACATTATTGGAAGGTATGGCGGATTGGAGTTGAGTCTTGACGGAAACTCCGTGAAAATCCCCGGGGATGAGAATATTAGTCGTAGGCAAAGGTGGGCGGGAACATGCGCTGGTGAGGGCTTTGGCGGAATCGCCAGGAAAGCCTGAATTGTTCTGCTTTCCGGGCAGTGACGCGATATTCGAGTCAGCCCATCCGGTGGATGCGGACGGTTTGGAATCTCTGGTAGCCTGGATGATAAGCCATGCGATCGACCTATGTGTGGCGGGTGAGGAAAGTTATCTGGTGAAGGGGGAAGGCTTGGCGAATCTTTGTGCCAAACACGGCATCCCGTGCTGGGGGCCACCCAAAGAGTCTGCCCAACTGGAGGCCAGCAAGGAGTTTGCCAAACAATTTCTTCTGAGAAACGGCATCCCCACGGCCAGGGCCACGGCGACCGACACTCTGGAGCAAGCCGTGACCGCCATCGCCGGAGAATATCCCACTGTGCTCAAGTTCGACGGCTTGGCCGCCGGCAAGGGCGTGGCTGTGTGTGCGGATGAGGCTTCGGCGCTGGACTTCCTCGGGGAGGTCTTCACGCAGCGGCGTTTCGGCGTGGGCCGCGTGCTGGTGGAGCAATGCCTGACCGGCCCGGAAGTCTCGGTATTCGCGGCCATCGTGGATGATCAATACCTCGTTTTCACACCGGCGCGGGATTACAAGCGCGCCCAGGACGGTGATTTGGGGCCCAACACCGGCGGCATGGGAGCAGTGGCGAGCAGGCAGTTGGTCTCTACCGAGTTGATGGCGCAGATCGAAAGTGAAATCGTGCAACCGACCGTGGCTGGCTTGCGCAAGGAAGGCCTACCGTATCGGGGGTTCCTCTATTTTGGTTTGATGCTGACACCTGATGGGCCGCAGGTGATAGAATACAACTGCCGCTTCGGTGATCCCGAATGCCAAGCGGTGATGCCCTTGGTGAAAGGCGATCTCGCAGCGTTTTGTTTGGCCGGGGCCAAGGGCGAACTGCGTGCCGATTTGATTTCCTTCGATGATGGTTGGAGCGTCTGCGTGATTCTCGCATCCGCCGGATACCCGGAAACCTCACGCAACGGGGATCCCATCACTGGTCTTGATAGTAGCGGGAATTTCCGGGTCTATCACGCTGGCACCCGCAAGAATCCGGATGGCTGTTGGGAAACGAATGGAGGGCGGGTTCTGGCCGTTGTTTCCGGTGGAGCCACCCGGCAGGAAGCTGTGAGGAAAGCCCACGCCGCCGCCGATCTTATCCAATTCCCCGGCTTGCAACGCCGCAGTGATATTGGCACCCTCAACTTTGATTGATCCTATCATGCACCCGTACACTCTCACCGCTGAAGACATCGCCTCGGGAATTGAACACCTCGCGCAAGCCATTCGCGAGAAAACCCAAGGCCAGCCGATTGCCTTGCTCGGCATCCGCAGCCGTGGTGACGAAGTGGCGGAACGCCTCCTCAATATTCTTTCCGAGGAGGACCGTGAACTGTCCTTCGGCATGCTCGACATATCCTTGTATCGCGACGATTTCGCCCACCTGCATGAAAACCCCGCGATTCAGGAAAGCGATATCTCCTTCCCGGTGGAAGGAGCCCACATCATTCTTGTGGACGATGTGCTTTTCACTGGCCGCACCATCCGGGCCGCGCTCGACGCCCTCTCTGATTACGGCCGCCCTGCCAAGGTGGAACTCGCAGTGCTCATCGACCGCGGCCACCGCGAGATGCCCATCCAACCAGATTATGTGGGCATCAAGCTCGACACCCAACGCCTCGATCATGTACTGGTATCGCTTGAAGGGACGGACGGGCTGGATCAAATACAGATCGTCCAAAAGGAAAACCCATGAGCCTCCTGCCGCAGAGCAAAAAATCCGCCGAGGAAATCGCCAAACTCCGAGAAAGTCTCGGCATACCCGGACTTCCTGCGGAAACACCCCCCTCCCCTGAGCCTGAGGTTTTCGCCGAGGCTGCACCGCCCGCCCCGTGGCCACAACAAACACACTCGTTGAAAAAGGCCGAATGGATTCCCGCGATCCCGGCTCCTGAACCCAATGGCCCGGAAGAAGTGCCCGCGGAAACCACCCCACAGGTTGTTCGCGCAAAGCCGATCCGTTCACTGCGCAAATCAGAACAAATCCCGGTGTTGGTCGTGCCACGCCATGACACTCCACCCCCGGATTCCAAGCTGCCCGCCTACCGCCATAATGAGAATGAACTGCGGGAAATAAGCCGCCATGCCGCCCTTGAGATGGTCATGGCCGCTCCGAACCCGAAATTAGCCAAAGCCCACCTAGCGCTCGTGATCCCGGGGTATCTCGCATCCGTGGCCGGCGCGGTTTGTTTCTATTTCTATGAACAACCCATTGGTGTTAGCGCCTCCTGTGTGGGCATCTCACTTCTTATCGCCACCTTCATCTTCTTCAGAAAGCCCATTTCACGCCACCACGCTGCCTTCATTGCCGTGTTCGCGCTGTTTGTCATCATTTCCGGCACTCTCCACTATTTTCCCAAACTCCAGTATGCCACGTAAAGACCTGCTAGACATCGATTCACTCCAGCGCTCGGAGATCGACCACCTCCTCGATCAGGCGACTCCGTTCAAGGAACTCTTCACCCGCTCGGTGAAAAAAGTTCCCGCGCTCAAGGGGAAATCCGTGCTCATGCTCTTCTACGAAGCCAGCACCCGCACCCACTCGTCCTTCGAGGTTGCCGCCAAACGCCTCTCTGCGGATGTCACCAACTTTGACGTCGCCCGCTCCTCCATCACCAAGGGAGAATCTGTCAGGGAGACTGTAGAGACCCTGCAGGCCATGCGCACCGACTTCATCATCGTGCGCCACAGCCGCTCCGGGCTGCCGGGCATCATCGCCGGACTCACCCGCGCCTCCGTCATTAATGCCGGTGACGGTGCCCACGCACATCCCACCCAGGCCCTGTTGGACGCCTTCACTATCAAGGAGAAATTCCCCGATCCCACCGGGAAAAAAGTTCTGATAGTGGGTGATGTCCTGCACTCCCGCGTCGCCCGGTCGACGAGCACAATCCTGAAAAAACTCGGAGTGGAAGTCGCCTTCCTTGGTCCCGGAACACTCATGCCGCGGGTGTGCCCGGAAAACATCCGCCGTTTTTCGGATTACAAGGAAGCCATGGCGTGGTCGCCGGATTTCGTCTATCTGCTGCGCGTCCAGATGGAGCGCCAGGACGTGCAGTATTTCCCCAGCCTGCGTGAATATCACCGCCTCTACGGGGTTACCGAATCCCGCCTCGCTGAAATCCGCGACCGCGGGCTCTACATCATGCACCCCGGCCCGGTGAACCGCGGGGTCGAACTCTGCGACGCTGTCATGGATTACGAACGCTCTCTCATCAATGATCAGGTAGAGAACGGGATTGCGGTCAGAATGGCCGTGCTCTATTGGCTCAAGCCTGGATTCACCAGGGAAAACGAATGATGCTATCCGCTTGAAATGATGGAAACTTCATGTGAGCTTGCATCAAACAGAACGATAAAATGATGAGAATTACCGTTGATATCGAGGATTCAAAAATCCGCGCCATCCAAAAGTGGACGAATCAGCGGAAAAAATCCCCTGCGCTTGCCCAAGCACTCGGCGAACACATCGAACAGCGCGAGCGCGAGGAGTTCCTGGCCCAAATCAAGGAAGGCAAATCCGATTACCAATCCACCAACGATAAGGTAGAAGCACTCGCCCACGAGCAACCATGACCATCCTCATCGATACCTCTGCCTGGATCATCCTTAACCACTCCATGCCGGAACTAAAAATCCTCAGTCCGCAATGACCAGTCAACCCATGTCTAACATCCTCATTCAAAACGCCCGCATCGCCTCGGAAAACTCGCCGGATCTGATAGCCGGTGATGTGCTTCTGGCAGATGGCACTATCCAACAGATCGGGCCCGGTTTGAAAGCCGGGAAAGGGGCACGTGTCATCGACGCACGCGGCCGCGTGCTCATGCCCGGCATGTTTGACGCCCATGTGCATCTGCGCGAACCTGGATTCGAAACCAAGGAAACCATCGCCACCGGCACCGAAGCCGCCATCAACGGTGGCGTCACCGGTGTGGTCTTGATGCCCAACACCCGTCCTGCCATTGACTCTGCGACCATCGTCGCCCAAGTGCTAGACATCGCCCGGCGCAACGCCCGCATTCCGGTTTTCACATCCGGCTGCGTCACGAAAAACCGCGAGGGCAAAGAACTTTCCGGCATCGACGGCATGCGAGCACACGGCGTGAGAATGCTCACCGATGATGGCGACAGCACCGGCGATCCTGCGGTGCTGATGCGCGCCATGCAATACGCCAGCGAGTTGGGCATGTTCTTCGCCAGCCACTGCGAGGTGCCCGAGCTGGCGGGGCCACGCGCACTCAACGAGGGGGCCATGTCCTACCGTCTCGGAATCAAGGGCTCTCCCGCCTGCGCTGAGGAAATCATCATCGAGCGTGATATCCGCCTCGCCCACGCCACCGGCGCGCACATCCACATCCAGCACGTTTCTAGCAAACTTGGAATGGAAACCATCCGAGCGTGGAAACAACGCGGTGATGTCAATGTCACAGCGGAGGTCGCACCGCACCACCTGCTCTTCACCGAGGACGACATCGGCGATTACGACACCCACTACAAGATGAACCCGCCGCTGCGCACACAGGCGGACAAGGAAGCGCTGCTCCAAGCCCTAATCGACGGTGTGTTCGACATCATCGCCACGGACCACGCGCCGCACACGCCTTTTGAAAAGTCACAGGACTTCGTCAGCGCCCCTAACGGAATCACCGGACTCGATACCGCACTCGTCTCCCTCCACCACCACTTCATCGCCACCGGGAAATTTGGCTGGGATTTATTAGTGAGACGTTTCAGCGCCGAACCGCGCCGCTTCATGGGCCTGCCAGTCGCCGCCATCGCAGAAGGCCAGTCGGCCGATCTGATCCTCTTTGATCCAGACCGAGATACCACCTTCACCCGGGACTTCATGAAATCGAAGTCGCAGAACACTCCGTTCCTGGACAAGACGCTCAAGGGCAGCGTGGATCTGGTGGTGCTGGGCCGGGATATCTTGTTGGAAAGAAATATCCAGTAACAGGACGAGCTACAGCTCCTGTTCGATGGCTTTGAGTGTAAGGAACAGGTCATGCCAGCGGCGGCGGCGTGGCTGGATGGCTAGTTTTTCACGGGCGAGATGCGTGCGGACGTTGCCAAGGGTGGAAGCATAGACCGTTTGCCAATACCCCGTCTGGCGGCACTGCTGAGGCACTGGACAAATCGCTGCTTGGCCGTGGAGAGGGTTTCCTCGATCGGCTGGCCGGAAGTCAGGTCCGCGCCAATAGCCATTCTAACACGCGTAGAAAGTTCCCGCCAATGGGCGCGGCAAGCGTCCACTACCTCATTGCCGTCTTGTCTGCGACTTCCTCTACGGCAGTTGCAGTCTGCTAATGAAAACTGCTTCCTGTGCTTGATCGTTCGAGAGAGGGTGCTATTTCAAGCAAACGCCCCGCTGAAAACTCGGGTATTACATTGATTTGAAGCAATTGTATGACAATGGTTTGAAGTTGGATGAGTAACAAACTTGTCCTACTTGGCAACCTGCAAACGCATGAAGCGACGAGGTTGCCCAGCATATGGCACGGTATCGCGTACGGTGACCTGCCAGTGATCTCCTTGGTCGATCTGCGACACCACAGTGGTCGCAGGAACCCAAGAATTACCCGATAGTTCATCGATAGCCTGCACCACATAGGTCACATCCGTGGCCGTCTTATTTTTCCTATAGCTCAGAGTAAGGTATCCGTTTTGAGGGGAGGCCGTCGGAAGGTTGGCAGTGCCGGATGTCATAGGAGCCAGCCCCAAAGCATATTTCATCATATTGGAAATACCATCGTGCCCTGGCGTGGCAGAGTCTCCGCTGACGGTGGGATCACTCCATGTGCTGGGGCTGTTGAACGCGCTCTTTTTCCAGATTCCATAGGGGGTATTGTCAACAACCACCGTGTACGTGCTCGTGTTGGTTCCATTCTGGGCGGTGACTAACACGGTGATTGTATTGATGGAACTGACCCCGAGGCTAATGGCGGCACTCGGACTTCCGGAAGCCACTGTTGTGCCATTCACCTTCACAGTGGAGGTATTGTCTGTGACTGTGGGTGTCACCGTGACCGATGTGGTGGCACTGGACGCGCTGGAGGTGTAACTCAACGTGCCTGTGGAGAAAGATGGACTCAAGGTTCCGGTGCTGACAACCAGTGCAGAGAGTGTGGAAATCGGTGAGAGGGCACGCGTCACTGTCACCGTGTAGGTTTTTACGGTGGTTCCATCCTGCGCGGTCACCAACATGGAGATGGTGTTAGTGCCCACGGTAAGCGTGATCGATCCGCTGGCCACTCCTGACGCTACGGTCATCCCGTTGACTTTGATCGTGGCTGTGGCATCCGTCGCAGTTGGTGTCACCGTGATCGAGTTGGTGGCATTCGTGACGCTCGCCGTGTAGGAGGTGGTCGCTGCCGCGAAAGGCGGACTCAGTGTCCCGGAGCTAAGAACCAAACCCGTGAGCGTGGCCACATTGGAAATTCGCGTTACCGTCACCGTGTAAGTTGATATGGTTGTTCCATCCTGCGCAGTCACCACGGTGGTGATGACATTATTACCGACGGAGAGCGAGATGGGTCCGCTGGCGACTCCTGAGGCAACAGTCGTTCCATTGACTTTAATCGTGGCAGTGGTATTCGTTACTGTCGGTTTCACCGTGATAGAGGTTGTCGCATTCGGAACGCTTGCCGTGTAGGACATAGTTACCGTGGCAAAGGCCGGGCTCAAGGTGCCGGAACTCAAAACCAAACCGGATAGAGTGGCCACATTAGAAACCCGCGTGACCGTGAGCGTATAGGTTTTCGTGGTGGTTCCGTCCTGCGCGGTCACCACGGTGGTGATCGTGTTGGTTCCCACGGTAAGCGAGATCGATCCGCTGGCAACTCCTGACGCGACCGTCGTTCCGTTGACTTTGATTGTGGCAGCAGCATCCGTCACCGTCGGTGTTACTGTGATCGAGGTAGTGGCATTCGTGACGCTTGCCGTGTAGGAGATGGTCGCTGCTGCAAACGTCGGGTTTAAGGTGCCGGAGCTCAGAACCAGGCCCGAGAGCGTGGCCACATTGGAAATCCGCATTACCGTGAGCGTATAGGTCGTCGTGCTGATACCATCCTGAGCGGTTACCACTGTAGTGATCACATTGCTTCCCACGGAAAGTGGTATAGCTCCGCTGGCAGTTCCTGACGCGACGCTCGTTCCATTGACTTTGATCGTGGCGGTAGCATCCGTCACCGTCGGTTTCACAGTGATAGAGGTGGTGGCATTCGGGACACTGGCAGTGTAGGAGATGGTCGCTGCGGCAAAGGTCGGGCTTAAGGTGCCGGAACTCAGAACCAAACCTGAGAGTGTAGCTATTGCCGAGGGGGCCCGCGTCACCGTGACGGCATAAGTTGCTTGTGTGATTCCATCCTGAGCGGTCACCACAGTGGTGATCGTGTTAGTTCCCACGGAAAGCGAGATCGCACCGCTGGCGACTCCTGACGCGACGGTGGTTCCGTTGACTTTGATCGTGGCGGTGGTGTCTGTCACCGTCGGTTTCACCGTGATAGAGGTCGTGGCATTCGGGACGCTGGCCGTGTAGGACATAGTTGCTGAAGTAAAGGTCGGGCTCAAGGTGCCGGAACTCAGAACCAAACCCGAAAGTGTAGCTATTGCCGAGGGGACCCGCGTCACCGTGACTGTGTAGGTTTTCGTGGTGGTTCCATCCTGCGCGGTCACTACGGTGGTGATCACTTTAGTTCCCACGGAAAGCGAGATCGCTCCACTGGCAGTTCCTGACGCGACAGCGGTCCCGTTGACTTTGATCGTGGCAGTAGCATCCGTAATGGTCGGAGTCACCGTGATAGAGGTGGTGGCATTCGAGACGCTCGCCGTGTAAGCGGTGGTCAATGCTGCGAACGTCGGGCTCAAGGTGCCGGAACTCAAAATCAAACCGGATAGGGTGGCCACTGCAGAGGGGGCGCGTGTCACTGTCACCGTGTAGGTTTTGGTGGTGGTTCCATCCTGCGCGGTCACCACCGTGGTGATGATATTGGCTCCCACAGAAAGCGAGATCGGTCCGCTGGCGACTCCTGACGCGGTGGTCGTTCCGTTGACTTTGATCGTGGCGGTAGCATCCGTCACGGTCGGAGTCACAGTGATAGAGGTCGTGGTATTCGGGACGCGGGCCGTGTAGGAGATGGTCGCTGCTGCAAACATCGGACTCAAGGTGCCGGAACTCAGAACCAAACCCGAGAGCGTAGCTATTGCAGAGGGCGCGCGCGTCACGGTCACCGTGTAGGTTTTGGTGGTGGTTCCATCCTGCGCGGTCACCACCGTGGTGATCGTGTTGCTTCCCACGGAAAGCGAGATCGCTCCACTGGCAGTTCCTGACGCAACGGTAGTCCCGTTGACTTTGATCGTGGCAGTAGCATCGGTCAGAGTCGGTGTCACAGTGACCGAGGACGTGGCATTGGAAACGCTGGCCGTGTAGGAGATGGTTGCCGCTGCAAACGTCGGGCTCAAGGTGCCGGAACTCAGCGTTAGATTGGATAGATTACTTGAGTTTGGTAACGCTACCAAGGCCATACTGTTTGAGGTTCCGGCCGCCAAGGCAACTACTGTTTTGCCCGCAAGAACTCCGGTTTTAGTCACCAACACTGGCACACTGCTGTCCGTCGTGCTGTTGTTGCCGAGTTCACCGTCGCCGTTGGATCCCCAAGCTACCACCGTGCCGTCCGAGCATAGAGCGAGGCTATGGTAACCTCCCGCCGCGACTGAAACCACAGTTTTGCCCGCAAGAACCCCGCTCTTCGTCACTAACACTGGCACACTGCTGTCCGTCGTGCTGTTGTTGCCGAGTTGGCCGTTGGAATTGTATCCCCAAGCCACCAACGTGCCGTCAGTGCACAGGGCTAGGCTGTGCATGTGCCCCGCAGCGATGGAAACCACGGTCTTGCCCGCAAGAACCCCACTTTGTGTCACCATTACCGGCTCGCTGCTGTCCGCCGTCATGTCGTTACCGAGCTCACCATAGCCGTTGACTCCCCATGCCGCCATCGTCCCATCAGAACACAGGGCCAAGCTGTGCGAGGCTCCCGCTGCCAAGGAAACCACGGTTTTGCCCACAAGAACCCCACTTTGTGTCACCAACACCGGCTCATTGCTGTCCGTCGTGCTGTCGTTGCCCAGTTCACCGTTGCCGTTGGATCCCCATGCCGCCACCGTGCCGTCAGAACACAGGGCCAAGCTGTGCGAGGCTCCCGCTGCCACTGAAACCACGGTTTTGCCCACAAGAACCCCACTTTGTGTCACCAACACCGGCTCGTTGCTGTCCGTCGTGCTGTCGTTGCCCAGTTCACCGTTGCCGTTGGATCCCCATGCCGCCACCGTGCCGTCATTGCACAGAGCCAGACTATGGCTAGCCCCCAGATCTCCCCCCGCCGCGATGGAAACCACGGTCTTGCCCATAAGAACCCCACTTTGTGTCACCAACACCGGAACGCTACTGTCCGTCGTGCTGTTGTTGCCGAGTTCACCTTTGTCGTTGCCTCCCCATGCCGCCATCGTCCCGTCCGAGCACAGGGCTAGGCTGTGTTGATCTCCCGCCGCCACTGAAACCATAGTTTTGCCTGTAAGCACTCCGCTTTGCGTCACCAACACCGGAACGTTGCTCTGGGTTGTGCCACTGCCGAGGTCGCCTTTGTTGTTCCACCCCCAAGCCCCCACTGTGCCGTCCGAGCACAGGGCAAGGCTGTGGTCGTATCCCGCTGCCACGGAAACCACGGTTTTGCCCGCAAGCACCCCGCCCTGCGTCACCAATACTGGAACGCTGCTGTCCGTCGTGCTGTTGTTGCCGAGTTCGCCATCACCGTTGTATCCCCAAGCCGCCACCGTGCTGTCCGAGCATAGCGCCAGACTTTGATACTGACCTGCCGCCACGGAAATCACGGTTTTACCCGCAAGCACCCCGCTCTGCGTCACTAGCACCGGCACGCTGCTATCCGTCGTGCTGTTGTTGCCGAGTTCTCCATCACCGTTGTATCCCCAAGCCGCCACCGTGCCGTCCGAGCATAGCGCTAGGCTGTGATATGCCCCCGCCGCTGCGGAAACAACTGTTTTGCCCGCAAGAACTCCGCTTTGCGTCACCAACACCGGAATACTGCTGTCCGTCGTGCTGTTGTCGCCAAGTTCACCGTCGCCGTTGTATCCCCATGCCGCCACCGTGCCGTCTGAGCAAAGAGCCAAACTGTGAGAGTATCCACTCGCGACAGAAACCACTGTTTTGCCCGCAAGAACTCCGCTTTGCGTCACCAACACTGGCACACTGCTATCCGTCGTACTGTTGTTGCCGAGTTGACCGTTGCCATTCCATCCCCAAGCCGCTACCGTGCCGTCCGAACACAGCGCCAGACTGTGGCCACATCCCGCCGACACTGAGACCACTTTTTTACCCGCAAGAACTCCGGTTTTAGTCACCAACACTGGCACACTGCTGTCCGTCGTGCTGTTGTTGCCGAGTTCTCCATCCCAATTTGCTCCCCAAGCCACCAACGTGCCGTCAGAGCATAGCGCTAGGCTGTGATATGCCCCGGTCGCGACGGAAACCACTGTTTTGCCCGCAAGAACTCCGGTTTTAGTCACCAACACTGGCGCACTGCTGTCCGTCGTGCTGTTGTTGCCGAGTTGGCCGTTGGAATTGTATCCCCAAGCCACCAACGTGCCGTCAGAGCATCGGGCCAGACTGTATTCGTCTCCCGCCGAGACGGAAACCACGATTTTACCCGCAAGCACCCCGCTTTGTGTGACCAAGACCGGAACACCGCGGGCCGTAACACTGTTATTACCAAGTTGGCCGTTGGAGTTGTATCCCCAATCGGCAATATCCTGATACGCCCAATGCATGACCAAATCGTTGCCGGTGCCACCGTAGTAGTTGGCCACAAACCGATAGGAATTGCCGCCATAAGACAGATTCACCACCTGCCCCTGCGCAAGGTTACTGAACTCGCCAATGATGAAGCCTAGCCCGGTATTCTTCACCACGGTAAGGTCCGTGCCGGTGGATGGGGCAAAGCCAAGAGACAAGTTTACCGTATTTCCCGTGGCCTCATAAGAAGCTGCGGTGACCGGGATGCTGCTTACCGAGGTAAAATTCGCGGTGACGGCTCCCGCCAAGGCGGGTACTATCATGGCTAGCAGCGCGGCGATTATGAAACAATGGACACGCTTTAGGACCATAAAGTAACTAACGAGATTAGTTAAGCAACGAGGGGGATGCTCGTGACGCTCAATTTTGGGCTTCCCCGGCGGATTTGGGTCCGGGATGTGAGCTTTGCCAATCAGGTCTTCCGCGCGAATGGCGCTTGTGAAAATCGCTTTGAAATCAGCGGTTTCCCAGTAGCCCTCTAAAGAGAACTTCATGCTATTCCAGCTCCTTGAGTATTGGAGATTCTGCGATTTTAGGTAATGACTCACTAACCCCGGAAGTGACTTGGGGAGGGCGGAGTCACAGTATGCGTAACTGCGTCGTTTCGGCAGGTGGCATGCCTTGAAAGCTCGTTTATTGGATGGCATGCGGGGTTTGGCAGTCATGGGATTTTATAGTTAGAACAAATCTCCTATCTGAGGCCGTGTGGATTGACAATTCCTCGACCGCAAGAACGAATGCAAAAAGTCAATCCATGCGGAGTCGGTCCAGCAAGGCAAAAGGAAGAATTCTGCCGATGATTGGTGTGACGGCGAGCAGCGGGAACGCATATGGAAGAATCTATCTGGTCGGCTCACCCTGTGCGCTTACGCCAATCCGCCATGGGACTGGCAGAACAGATTGATAGCTTACTGGAAAGAGACGCCCCTAGAGGCCCTGACTACAGCTCCTGTTCGATGGCTTTGAGTGTAAGGAACAGGTCATGCCAGCGGCGGCGGCGTGGCTGGATGGCTAGTTTTTCACGGGCGAGATGCGTGCGGACGTTGCCAAGGGTGGAGGCATAGTCCCGGAAGACGATGCGCAAGGCCTCTTCATAATCGTCATACAGGGTGCTGGCAAAGGCGCCGCAGGTATCGAGCAGGCGTTGCTGATACTCCCGGGTGATGGCCCTGCGGGTAAGCCATGCAACCAGCACACATCCCGTTAGAAACACGGCGGCCAGTGCGCAGAGTATCCATGGCAGCCACGGCACACCCTGCGCACCGCAGACGGCACCCGCAGTGGCGAGCACCAAGGCCACCGAAACGAAGGACTTGAGCGCCACGTTGCGGCGGCGCAATTCGCGGTCAAGCTGGTTTCTGACCTTTAGATTGCCAATACCCTGTCTGGCGGCACTGCCGAGGCACTGGACAAATCGCTGCTTGGCAGTGGAGAGGGTTTCCTCGATCGGCTGATCTGATGTTAGATTCACGCCAACACTCTCCCTAACACGCTCGGCAAGTTCCTGCCAATGCGCGTGGCACGCGTCAACGACCTCGCTGCCGTCTTTTTCAGCGACTTCCTCCACAGCGGTTTGTAGGCGGCCTATGAAGATGGCTTCCATGTCGTGGCCAGTATGATCCCCAGTGAACAAGCGGATGATGGACGGAACCGCCCATAGGCGGCGGCGCAGGCGTTTGGTCACGCCGACAGCTTGATTTTCGAAAACTGCGGCCACCTCCTCAAGGTGGGTAGGCAGGCGGTTGACGGAGGTCGCACGCATGTTGTCGATCTCGCGCTCTAGGCTTTCGATGAAACGGGCGTGGTCGTTGATACCGGTGCTAAGCTCCTCGAGGCGGTCGTCCACGGCCATGAGAGCTTCCAAAGCCCGGCTGTGCCAGGATTCCAAGGCCTCACGACGTTCCGGCGTCTCACAGACCGCACGTGAGATGTGACTTTCAAGTGCGGTATAACCGCTAGCCCGCATGAGGTCCGCGGCAAAGGGAGCGGACTGTTTGGCCTCATACGCAAGTTTGCCGGAAACAGCGAAGATAGGCGGCACCTGGCCGGTGCGTTTCATAGAGAGATCCGCCATGTGGCCGAGAATGACATCGATGTCCTTGGCATCCCGCTGGTCCGACTGTTGCAGGATGAGGACCACGCGATTCAGAGTGTCTTTTGTTAGATCCGAAATGAGATTCCAAGTGGCCGAGCCCCAGGGGTTGCTCACGGGAAACACCATCAGGATGAGATCTGCTTCCGGCAGACGCTTTTCGATGATTTCCAGATGGCCCCGCATGGTGGAATTAGTGCCCGGAGTGTCGATGACATTGAAGTCGCGCAGAAAGGGTGCAGGGCGGAAGTGCTCCTCAAGCAGCGGGGAGATCTCCACATCGCAGGCCGGACTCCCATGCCGGTAACAGAGCACGCGATGGGTCTCCGGGAGAACGTTAACGCGGCAGAGCTCATGACCGAAGAGGCCGTTGATGAAGGTGGATTTCCCTGCGTTCACCTCACCGCAGACGACAAAGATAAATGGGTCATACAACTTGCCATTGGGGTCCCCGGGCATCACTTGGCCACCTGTTTCCTGCGCAAGATCCGAGATCCGGAGCATCACATCCGAGATCCGATCACGCGTCGCAAAATACCGCTCGCCGAACATCGGATCGCTCACGAAAAGGGGTCAGGATTTCGATGTGGACCCAGCGGCTTGGGTGGCGGCTGGGGCGGACTTCATGGCGATGAGTTGGGAAACCGTGACGAATTTATAGCCTCGATTAAGCAAGCCATCCAGAGTGGCCGGCATGGCATCCACAGTTTGACCGTGCAAGTCATGGGAAAGGACGATGGAACCCGGGGTAGTGCCCTTGAGGATGCGGGAGGCCACCACACTGGGACCCGGGCGTTTCCAATCGAGCGGATCAACCGACCACAGGATAGTAGGGTAACCAAACTGGGAGTGGACCATAACACGCTGGCGCTGGGACAAGCCACCATATGGCGGACGCATCACGCGGATCTCGTAATCTGCAGCGTGGGCTACAGCATCCTTACAACGGGTAAGATCGGCACAAATTTCGGCATCCGAGAGTTTGCTAAGCAGGCGGTGGGTGTTGCTGTGGTTGCCGATTTCATGCCCCTCCTCCACGGTGCGGCGCACGACACTCGGATAGAGATTCACGCTCTGGCCGATGACGAAGAAGGTGGCCTTGATGTCGCGGGCTCGCAGCATGTCGAGCAGGCGCGGCGTGTTCTGCGGGTGTGGGCCATCGTCGAAGGTCATCGCCACGTAGTTGCCGGAAACGAGCACCTGGGAAAACGAGATCCCCGGGGTGCTGGAGGCTGTGTTGGCGGCGGGTTTCTTTTTATGAGATTTGGTTGCAGGCGGCGTATCTTCCAAGGGTGCGGCTGCCCTACAACTGGCCAGCGTTGCAGCCATCAAGAGTAAACTCCGGCGCGTCAGGCTTACCGGATGGCCCGTGCTGGGGCGTTCCGCCTGAAGGGAGGCGCTCAGAAAACGATAACCTAAAGCATTGAGGGGATTGGACATGGATATCTTGGCTTATGCTCTCGGCAAAACTACACGATCACACCTTGCTGTCACGCGTCGTTTTAGCTGTGTGACAGGAGCTTCGGCCATGGTTGTTCTGTTGCGTATAATTTTTGTACTCCGTGTATCTGTCCATCCATGGTTCTCTTCCCCATCGGGGATATGTCTCATAGCCCATGGGTTGGCACGCAGTGCCTACCCTGGGTTATCGTGTGATAGATTTACCTACCCCAAGGGGGTTGCGCCCGAGAGTGGCGCACAACCCTCCTACCCCATCGGCCTCGTCACTCAGCAGATCCGCCCGGACGCTCTCTTGGTCTGCCCTGCTCAGATGCGAAAACGCCCCAACATGCACTCCCGAACAATGCAAAAACGCCTCCTCCAAGGGCGGCATGACCGCCGCATCATAGACAAAATCTTGCCAATCCGCCTGTTGCCAGTTCCAAGTTTTGAGCGATAGCAACCTTCTGTATCGCTCATTAAAAAAACCAGCGCAGCGCCATCACTTACACCCTGGTTGAATGCGCCCGCCGCCTCGGCCACGATCCCGAGGTCTATCTCGCCTACATCCTCGAACGATTTCCGGCCATGACCAACCAGGACGACCTCAGCACGCTATTCCATTCCGCTGGCAACCCGCAACTGGGTGCGAACGGGAACATGGGTTACAAACAAACCGACAACATCGGTTACACTTTGGAGAGAGGTATTGATGACCTACCCACTTGGCGAGATTTATTACAAAATGTTATTTTCGATGCCCAGGACAGGCGCAGGAATGATACTGATGTGAAGGGTGTTGCCACAGTGTCGTCAACGTGCGAGTTTCAGGCGTTATCCGCAGGATACGGCTCTGCTGGAGAGCAA
>Ga0209697_10000950_pt1 | contig 47009 bp, 38 predicted proteins | sample AliMusrvi5mmetaG_FD_184115 | JGI IMG/M metagenome (GOLD analysis project Ga0209697, IMG submission 184115) | Freshwater lake bacterial and archeal communities from Alinen Mustajarvi, Finland, to study Microbial Dark Matter (Phase II) - Alinen... | ecosystem: Environmental > Aquatic > Freshwater...
CCGGAATCGGTGGTCACGATAAACCAGAATGCCTGGTCACGATCGGCCGGAATGAGCGGTCACGATCCACCAGAATCGCCGGTCACGATAAACCGGAACGGGTGGTCACGATCGACCGGAATACCCAGCAACATTTAGCAGTTCACACGGCGTCTTATCCTTGAGCGCCGGAACGTTGTACGTATCCAGGTCGGAGAAGCAAAGCTTCATGTACTTCAGGCCAGAGCCACGCCGACTCCGTTTTGTATGAAAGGCGCCCTGACTTATCCATACGTCGGCGATGCCTCGGTACTTCTCGATCACAAATGGCATCTCCGTCAGTGGATGGCAAATTTGCTTTTTATCTTTACTGCCAAGTGCTTTGCGCACCAGTATTGCGAAGTATCCTTCTGCGCAGGTGTCATGGAATTGTGTCGCTTCGCAGTCGGAACTTCCGATTGCGCTGCGTCTTGTGCGGAAGGGACTATCGAAAACGTTCGAGGTCCGAACGACTGAGTGCTGGCGGTCATCGTTATCGGTTTTGGCACAGTCGTTGAGCGCGTTTGACAGTCCGCTCATTGCTGCGCTCCACTGCTGCAAGCCTGCAACTTGCGGAAAGAACAATTATGCGATATACTATCCGCAAAATTGGATTCTTTTAGAAAGATGTTCCGAACCCTCTGAATTCCCGCCTGGTAGCTTATGGATTCAGAGGTTCTTCCTTTTTTGGGTCTTGGAACATAGGCCCTTGCTAGGAGGTGCAATTACATTCGGTCAGTCGTTAGGCTGGAGACTCCACAGTCAATGCTATTGCGGACAACTTGAGACCTATTGATGTATTCGACCATGAGCGAACGCATGATTAGCGCTCCCGTCACGCCGGGTATCGGCTCCCTCCCGACGGCTGCGAAGAATTTCTCCCGCAGATCCGCAGGCACTTTAAGTCCGATGATGACCGTCGGCACAGATTTTGATAGTCGAGGTGCTGCCATAAATTTCCCGCAGTTGATGAAGATGCATTGAGTATATGCAATACACCGTAAATTGTCAACCCTCGGGGCTCAAGTGGCCTCAGCCTATGCGAAACCAGATGTTGCCATTACCAGGACTTCCTAATCAAGCTTGGTATGGCAGCAGGGGGCAGGTCATTAGAAGCGAAGCGAGTTTTGCGGCAATGAGAGCTAAGTGCTGATTTCGCCGGCCCACTCCCCGCCACACACACACGAATTCGTCCAGCCTAAATTGCTGAGCGCTTTTTTGATATGGTTGGAATGGCGATGCTCAATGCCTGTACCGCCAAAGGATGCGCAATAGATCCCCGGGAAATGGGGCGGTTAGAGGGATCAGTTGACGACGGATGGAGCGCTGCTGTGGCGGTCCACTTGGCTGGCTTCTTCGATGATTCTGACTTGTTTTGCGGTGGCACGCTCAAGCACATGGGCATAGGCCCGCTTTTTTTCAGCCGAAGACGCAGTGCGGATGAACTTCGAAAACGAAGTTTCCTCCACCAGCCTAGATTTTCGGAATAAGAGAGAAAACATGACAAATGAACCTATGAACTAACCAACTTCAAAACCTGATCACGAGTGAACTTTTCCGGGACGTAACTGTCGATTCGATCGACATTCGCTTGATAAGTTCGCTGTGAACCGTCGATATTCTTTAACAATACATCAATTTTAATGTCCTGTCCGAACTTTACCTTAAGCTTCTGTGCTACGTCGCGAGCTGCAAAATACTGATTGACAAACTGTTCCGGAGGAATCTTCCGGCCTTCTGCGCGTTCTCTAGCCTGCACAAATTTCCAAGCAAATTGCGGCTCTTGGTAGACGTACAAGATTTGAACCAGTCTGCCCTTATCCAGCGATCGAGCGATGTTTCTCTCGGCAACGTCGTAGTTTGAAAGCGTTCCGTCCAGTAGGAAGCTCTGACTTTGCTTCAATGCAAGGTCATGAATTCTTTCGACAATTGGAGTCACAGCTCGCTGCAACAACCAGGAATTGGCGCCGTTATAGCCAGGAAACTCCAGGCGCAGTTCATCCGGATCTATCCTAAGCACCGAGCCAAGCTCTTTAATAAGCTCGATCGACGCCTCAGTCTTCCCGGCCCCCGGCGAACCTGACATGAAAACTGAAACAGGGTGCTCCTCGCCTGGAAAGATCGCTATGTCAGCAATCCGTCGTGCAATGGCATTGCGATTCGCCTTGGCAAACTTGATCGCTTCTTGCTCAAATAGGGATTGGTCTTCCGTCACGGCGTGTACCACTGGTGAACATATGCACATCTTAGAAGAAAAGCGGCGACCATACCGACCGACTACAAGATGGTGGCCCCGGCGTTGCGCACCTGTTCAAGCTGGCGCGACTTGTCACGGTGGTGGACATTGGGCGCAGAACCGAACCAGCGGCTTTGCCACCAACGGCGCAGTTCTGACGGCACCGGCTGCGGTGACGGACACGCCATCAAAGGCCTGCAGGCTTGCTGCCCGGAGCCAGGTTCTTTTTGCCTGAGCCGTCACGCTATTCCCACAGTCCGGCCTTTGGCGACTGCATGACAGCGCCCTGAAATTCGCCATGGCCTGCTCCACCGGGACGGCTTCAGTCTGATGCTGGCGCATCGCGGCAACCCAACGCCGCAGGACCGCTGCTGTGCGCACGCAAGGACTCGTTGGCTGCGGCGACCTCCAAGCCATCGAGGAGCCGGACGACCGCTTGGTGTTGCTTGAACATACTGGCTAGCCTGAGGAGGCGCTAATGCTCCGCCTTGATCGCCGTCGCGGCCCGAGTCCCGACTGAAACGAGCTCCAACCAGTCAGCCGTGACACCTGCGCCGGTTTTGGGTTCGGACGTCACCCTTGACCTCTTCATCGTTGACCGCCTGCTTGGGTGCGGCGAGCACTTCGGAATCCGCCACTTTCAGAACTGACCGACTGTTGCTGAGAAATACGTTCGTTGAAAGGCTGCTTCAGAGCGGGCGGTCTTACTGGCGTTGCAGCCACTCACCGTGGAACAATTTCAATTCCGTATGGGCGCACTGCTAGGCGACAGAATTGAACCGTCGGTTTCAGCCCTCCTCAATCTCCAGTCCCACACCTTTAAATTTGTCTTCGTCGCAGCCTGCCTCCTCCATGATCTTTCGCGCCTCGTCCGTCGATACCACTCGCACACCGCTACCGCCACGGTTTGAGCTTCCATGCGTCTCAACCCACATAGTTAATGGGCCGCCTTCGCCAGCAACAAAAAAAGTCCCTTTTTTTGTGCGATACAGATCTGTGTTGTGATGACGAAAATCGCTGTGACTGTAGGCACCACCCGGCAATGTGCAAATTTGCTCAGCGGTTTCGGTGTTGTATTTTTTTCCCTCGATGACTGCCTTCATATTCTTCTCCAGTTTGCCGGGCTTTCGCCTAGCGGTTCCAGGCGCTGCCGGATCAGATTCAATTTGAGACATTGAATTGTTATAGTATATGCTATCCACATCACAACGTCAACAGCTTGGCTCATTTTTCTTGTAATGTTTTTATCCTGAAATTTCAAAAAAGCGCAAATCTCCTTGCGTCGCCCGCCAGGTATTCAAGCACGGCGCCGACACACCGGCTGGCCTTCGACCTGGTGGTCTAGTGCAATAGTCAGCCCAGAACCCACTGTTCCTATTGCGACCTTTCAGCCCGAAATTGGACCGGCCAATAAGTGAAATAGCAGGCGGAAAGGTCAAAGACACCTAGAGCCATGTACCGGAAGCAGCCTGCCAAACTGTAACAGTCAAGATTGCATTTTCATTTTTCCCCTTGTCAAATGACTGCGGAGATGATATACTATAAAGTACACAACTAGAAACCAGAGGAAATCATGATCACAAAAGAAGTGCACGATGATGGGGAGGTGATGAGCGAAGCCCAAGTCGCTACTATCCTCGACTGTGAACCGCAAACAATTCAGGAAAAGGCTCGCGCGGGCGAACTTCCCGGTCTTAAATTCGGGCGATCATGGATCTTCCCGCGGTCGGCACTTATTGAGCGCTTGCATGAAATGGCCCTGGCAAACAAGCCCAAACCGCGCCCGACGCCAGCAGCGTACGCGCTCAATATCGCTCGCGGCTCCGGTCACCGTGCGCCACCGCCGTTCCTTCCTGACCTATGAAAACGGTGTATCACATACTTCATTAGCAAATTAAGCTCAGTCCAGACGTGATGAGAGGTCTTCTCCCCTTATGCTTGCGTAACGCAGCGCCATTTTGGTGTCGGACCACCCCATGATTTTGCAGACATCAATCTCGGAAAAAATCCAACCGCGCTCGTTGCGAAGTTCAAACCACCGGCAGGCAGCTTCATGCCTCAAATCGTGCTCTGAAAAGTCTGGAACGCCAGCGTAGTCGAACAGGGTCGAAAACCTCTGGGACAGTTTTCCAGTCGCCTTTTTTTTTCCTTCAGGTGTCCCGTCCCAAAAAGGAAACAGCAGCCCTTCCTTGCCAACGCACCACTCACGCAGAGGACCTCTCAGGCACTGCTTAATGGGCATGACCCGTCGCTTGATGGCACCGCGATGCCCTTTGGATCCCTCGACGTTAATGACGTTGCGCACCAGGTCAATTGAATCCACCCGCAGTCGGTATGCCTCCAGCAGCCGCATCCCCGTATCAACGATAACAAGGTACAGCAAGTGAAATGCCGCGTCCTGTGTGTAAGGCCGTTCCCTGTCATCACGTTTTACCCCAGCCAGTGCACCCCGAATGCTTGCAACATCTGCCTTCGAAAGCCGCCGATCCCGTGAAACATCCCTTTTGATTTCGGTATCGGCAACGGCAGCATCTGTCTTTGAGTAGGTGCTGTAACCGCGGGGGAGCAGCCGTAATGGATTTGCGGGTGGCTGTGTATCCGGCGCCGTTGTTTGCGTGATGTGCCAGTCAACGACACGGCCGAGGGCCTCCACCCGCTTTCTAACAGTCCCCGGCGCCAAGTTCTTCTTCGGGCCCTTGAGCCATCTCACGTAGTCCTCGACCCATCGGAATGTGATACCGGACCTTCGCAGTCCAATGACGGGCTTGTCGGTAAGCAATACACCAAAGAGCGCGTCGTCGGAGTCGGTAACGGAACCGCGCTTGACGTATTCGCGGACGATCTCCAAAACAAGCAGGTCGTCCTTGGATTTTGGTTCCGACAACATCTCCGGAACCACGATGCCGCGGGCCAGTTGAGACTCCAGGCGATCACCATACTCTTGGGCCTCTTCCCGACTATCAAAGGTATGGAAAAACGGCTTCGGAAGAAGCTTGTGTTTGACGCGGAGTTGGAACGCGGAGCCCCGAGGTTGGATGCTAGACATGCCTGATACTAACCGGCGAAGGGTAGCAAAGAAGCAAGATTTTTTGGTAATCCGTCTAGGCGTGTAACTCGCCTAGACGGACATTACACCCTTTTTAGCGGTAGCACTGCTACCTTTTTCGGTAGCATGGGGGCTTTTTTAGCCCCTTTGGGACCCAAAACAAGAATCGTCTGAAGGACTTAGTTTTTTGCAACTCGTTGATTTTATTGAGTTTTTTTGGAGGCGCGACCCAGAGTCGAACTGGGCTACACGGATTTGCAATCCGTTGCATAACCGATTTGCTATCGCGCCATTTTTATTGACAAAAAAGGGAAGCCTGTGCTTCCCTTTTTCTGGAATCTGGAGCGGGAAAAGAGTCTCGAACTCTCGACCTCAACCTTGGCAAGGTTGCGCTCTACCAACTGAGCTATTCCCGCGTTTCAAGCCACGAATTATAGCGTAATTTTTTCAGGCTTTGGGCATCCTGAGAAAAATTGCGCCGCACCGCACGCTAATGTTTAACCGACCCGGCCGGCTCCGGTGTCGCCACAGCAACCGGCACGGCTGCACCCGTCACCACGACCTCTTCTTCCGGTAACGGCGTCGGCATCCGCTCCAACGCAATTTCAAGCACCTTGTCGATCCAGCGCACCGGCACGATCTCCAAACCATTCTTCACGTTAGCTGGAATGTCTTGCAGGTCCTTGGCGTTTTCCTCCGGGATCAACACCGTCTTGATGCCACCACGCAGCGCTGCCAGCAACTTTTCCTTGAGACCACCAATGGCCGTCACCTCGCCGCGCAACGTGATCTCGCCGGTCATCGCGACGTCGCTGCGCACCGGGATGCCGGTCATGGCCGAAACAAACGCCGTGGTCATGGCCGCGCCCGCACTCGGACCGTCCTTGGGCGTGGCACCGTCGGGCACGTGGATGTGAATGTCCTTCTTCTCGAAAGCCTCATCCTTGATGCCTAGGCGCCGCGAGCGGCTGCGCACCACCGTGCGCGCGGCCTCGACCGACTCCTTCATCACATCGCCCAACGAGCCAGTGCGCGTGATCACGCCCTTGCCCGGCATCATGGCGGCCTCGATCGTCAGCAGATCGCCGCCGACTTCGGTCCAGGCCAGACCCACCACCTGCCCGACTTGGTTGAGTTTCTCGGCACGCCCATAGGAGTACTTGCGCACACCCAGAAAATCATTGAGGTTGTCGGCATCGACATTTACCTGCGCCGTCATCTTCTTGAGCTGTAAACCCTTGACCACCTTGCGGCAAATCTTGGACAGCTCGCGCTCCAGCGAGCGCACACCGGCCTCGCGCGTGTAGTAGCGAACGATGTCGCGCACCGCGTCTTCCGTGATCAGCAGCTCTTCGACCTTGACGCCGTTGTTCTTGAGCTGCTTGGGCAGCAGGAAATTGATCGCGATACTGGTCTTTTCGTCCTCTGTGTAACCCGACAGGCGGATCACTTCCATGCGGTCCAGCAAAGCCGGCGGAATGTTCATGGAATTCGATGTCGCCACGAACATGACGTCGCTCAGGTCGAAGTCGACCTCGACGTAATGGTCGCCGAACTTGTGGTTCTGCTCGGGGTCGAGCACTTCGAGCAGCGCGCTCGACGGGTCACCCCGGAAGTCGGTTCCGAGCTTGTCGATCTCGTCGAGCAGGAACAGCGGATTGCGCGTGCCGACCTTAGACAGGCTCTGCAGCACCTTGCCCGGCATGGCGCCGATGTAGGTGCGCCGGTGGCCGCGGATTTCCGCCTCGTCGCGCATGCCGCCCAGCGCCATGCGCACGTACTTGCGCCCAGTGGCCTTGGCGATCGACTGTCCTAGCGAGGTTTTGCCAACGCCGGGCGGGCCTACCAGGCACAGGATCGGCGCCTTTACCTTGTCGACGCGCTGCTGCACCGCGAGGTACTCCAGAATGCGGTCCTTGACCTTGTCCAGGCCGTAATGATCCTCATTGAGAACCTTCTCGGCGTTGCCCAGGTCGTGCTTGATCTTGGTCTTGCCTGACCAGGGCAGGCCGGTCATGACGTCGATGTAGTTGCGCACGACCGTCGCCTCCGCCGACATCGGCGACATCAGCTTGAGCTTCTTGAGTTCGCCTTCGGTCTTCTTAAGCGCTTCCTTGGGCATCCGCGCCAGCTTGATCTTTTTCTCGATTTCGTCGATATCAGCGCCCTCTTCGCCTTCGCCGAGTTCCTTCTGGATCGCCTTGACCTGTTCGTTCAGGTAGAAATCGCGCTGGTTCTTTTCCATCTGGCGCTTGACGCGGCCGCGGATCTTCTTGTCGACATTGAGGATGTCGACCTCATGCTCGATCTGCTCGAACAAGTTTTCCAGTCGGACCTTGACACCGGCCAGATTGAGCACGGCCTGTTTGTTGTCGAGCTTGAGCGGCAAGTGCGCAGCGATGGTGTCGGCCAGTCGGCCGGCATCGTCGATGCTCGCGATCGAAGTCAGGATCTCGGGTGGAATCTTCTTGTTTAGCTTGACGTACTGATCGAACTGCTGCATCACGGCGCGCCGCAGGGCCTCGATCTCGCTGGCTTGGGCGCGCGACTTGGGCGCGGATTCGGCCTCGGCCTCGATCGGCGTGACGTTGGCGACAAAATGCAGTTCGCCGTCCTCAATCCGGTTAACACGGGCGCGCTGCTGGCCTTCGACCAGCACCTTGACCGTCCCATCGGGCAGCTTGAGCATCTGCAGGATCGTGGCAACGCAGCCGACATCGAACATGTCGGTGACCACCGGATCATCCTTGGCGGCCGCCTTTTGCGCTACCAGCATGATGCGACGCTCGGCCTCCATGGCGGCTTCCAGCGCCTTGATGCTCTTGGGGCGTCCGACAAAAAGCGGGATCACCATGTGCGGGAATACCACTACATCGCGCAGGGGCAATAGCGGCAGATCGAGCGGCGTAGCAGGTAATGGGGTGTGTCCAGACATAAGGAATACCTTTAAGTTACCTGTTCAATATGGATCAGCAAAGCCGATTTTCAAGCCCGCAAACGCAAATCACGCCTGTTTGGCAGCTTCGCGGTAGACCAGCAAAGGCGGCTTGTTCTCTTCGATGGTCGATTCATCGACCACTACCTTGTCGACGTTGGTCGCATTGGGCAACTCGTACATGGTGTCGATCAGCGCCTGCTCCAGAATCGAGCGCAGTCCGCGCGCGCCGGTCTTGCGTGCCAGCGCCTTCTTTGCGATCGCGGTCAGGGCCGACGGGCGGATCTCGAGTCCGACGTCTTCCATCGCCAGCAGTTTGCTGTACTGCTTGACCAGCGCATTCTTGGGCTCGGTCAGGATCTGCACCAGCGCCTCTTCCGTCAGCTCGGCCAAAGTGGCCACCACCGGCATGCGGCCCACCAGTTCCGGGATCAGGCCGAACTTGATCAGATCTTCCGGCTCCACGTCCTTGAAAACCTGGGTCAGGCTGCGCTGCGCCTTGCTCATGACCGTCGCGCCAAACCCCATGCCCGAGGACTGCGTGCGGTTGTCGATGACCTTCTCCAGGCCGAAGAAGGCGCCGCCGCAGATGAACAGGATGTTGGTGGTGTCGACCTGCACAAAGTCCTGGTTCGGATGCTTGCGCCCGCCCTGCGGCGGCACGCTGGCCATGGTGCCTTCGATCAGCTTGAGCAGCGCCTGCTGCACACCCTCGCCCGAGACGTCGCGCGTGATCGAGGGGTTGTCGGACTTGCGAGAAATCTTGTCGATCTCGTCGATGTAGACGATGCCCCGCTGCGCCCGTTCGACATCGTAATTGCAGCTCTGCAAGAGCTTGAGCACGATGTTCTCAACGTCCTCGCCGACATAGCCGGCTTCGGTCAGGGTGGTCGCATCGGCCATCACGAACGGCACGTCGAGCATGCGCGCCAGCGTCTGCGCCAGCAACGTCTTGCCGGAACCGGTTGGGCCGATCAGCAGAATGTTGCTCTTGGCCAGTTCGACGTCGTCCTTCTTGGCTTTTTCCTTGTGCCGCAACCGTTTGTAATGGTTGTAGACCGCCACCGCCAGAATGCGCTTGGCCGCTTCCTGCCCGATCACATAGCTGTCCAGATTGGCCTTGATTTCGGCCGGCGTCGGCAGGTCCCCCGTGGCGCTGCCCGGCGCGGTGCTGGGGGGCAGTTCATCGCGAATGATCTCGTTGCACAACTCGATGCATTCGTCGCAGACGAAGACCGACGGACCCGCGATCAACTTCTTGACTTCGTGCTGGCTCTTGCCGCAAAACGAGCAGTAAAGCGTTTTCTCGCCCGAGGAAGCTTTCTTTTCAGCCATATGCGCTACGTCCGTTTCGAAATGACCTTGTCAATCAGCCCATACTCCCGGCACTCCTCGGCCGACATGTAATAGTCGCGCTCGGTATCGCGCTCGATGCGCTCGAGCGGCTGCCCGGTGCGCTCCGCCAGGATGCGGTTCAGCTGCTCGCGCGTCTTGAGGATTTCGCGCGCCTGAATTTCGATCTCGGTTGCCTGCCCCTGGCTGCCACCCGAAGGCTGGTGAATCATCACCTTCGAATTGGGCAGCGAAAACCGCTTGCCCTTGGCGCCGGCCGCCAGCAAAAAGGCGCCCATGCTGGCCGCCATGCCGGTGCACAGGGTCGAAACGTCGGGCTTGATGAAATTCATGGTGTCGAAAATCGCCATGCCGGCACTGACCGAGCCGCCAGGCGAGTTGATATAGAAAGAAATGTCCTTGTCCGGATTGTCACTTTCCAGAAACAGCAACTGCGCCACCACCAGGTTGGCCACGTGGTCGTTAACCGGGCCGACCAGGAATATCACGCGCTCCTTGAGCAGACGCGAGTAGATGTCGTAAGACCGCTCACCACGACCTGACTGCTCGATCACCATGGGAATCATGCCCAGGCCTTGTGTATCCAATGCACTCAATCGCTCGTTCATATTGTCTCCAGATAGACCTCTACTGTACCGAAAATAACAGACCGACAAAGGCCTCAGTTCTGCGCCATCAGATCGTCGAAGGACAGGCTTGATTCGCTTATCTTGGCGCGCGACAGGACAAAGTCGGTGACATTGTTTTCCATCACGATCGCCTCGACTTCGGCCAGGCGGTTGTTGTCGCCGTAATACCAGCGCGTCACCTCGGCCGGCTTTTCGTAGCTGGCGGCCAGTTCTTCGATGTGCGCCTTGATCTGCTCGGGCTTGGCCTGCAGGCTGTTGGCGCGCACCAGTTCCGCCACCACCAGACCCAGACGCACGCGGCGCTCGGCCTGCGGGCGGAAGATGTCGTCGGGCATCGGCGTCGTGTCGGCGTCCTTCATGCCGCGCTGCTTCAGGTCGGCTCGCGTGCCGTCCTTCAGGCGGTTGATCTCGGCCTGCACTGCGCTGGTCGGCAGGTCGAGCTCGGAGACCGCGATCAGCGCGTCCATCACCGCCTGCTTGTTGCGCGCCAGCAGACGCACCTTGACTTCACGCTCGAGGTTCTTGCGGATGTCGGCGCGCAGGCCTTCGACCGTCGCATCGGCAATGCCCAGCGACTTGGCCATGGCTTCGTTCACTTCCGGCAGGTGCGCTGCCTCGATCTTCTTGACCGTGACCATGAAGTCGGCCGTCTTGCCGGCCACGTCCTTGCCGTGGTAATCGGCCGGGAATGCCATCTGGAAGGTCTTGCTCTCGCCGGCCTTCATGCCCTGGGTGGCGTCTTCGAACTCCTTGAGCATCTGGCCATCGCCCAGGATGAACTGGAAGTCTTCGGCCTTGCCGCCGGCGAACGCCTCGCCATCGATCTTGCCTTCGAAATCGACCGTCACGCGGTCACCGGCGCTGGCGGGCGCATCATGCGGACGCTGGGCGAAGGAGCGGCGCTGCTTGCGCAGGATGTCAAGCGTCTTGTCGACTGCCGCATCTGTCACTTCGGAGTTGACTTTCTGCACCTCGGCGCCGCTCAGATCGTTGATCTTCACGTCCGGGTACACCTCGAACACCGCATCGAACGCCAGTTCGCCTTCGGGCGAGGATTCCTTCTCGGTGATGCGCGGCTGACCCGCCACGCGCAGCTTGGCTTCGTTGGCCGCATTGGCAAACGCCTCGCCGACCTTGTCGTTCATCACTTCATAGTGAACCGAATAGCCGTAACGCTGCGTCACCACGTTCATCGGCACCTTGCCGGGACGGAAACCGTCCATCTTGACGGTGCGCGCGAGCTTTTTCAGGCGTGCTTGCACTTCTGACTGGACATTGAGGACAGGCAGGGTCAGCGTGATCTTGCGTTCCAGCTTTTCCAGGGTTTCAACGGTAACGGTCATAAAAATACTCCTAAATTGATTAGCAACAGCGCCGGCCGCTACGCGGCTGCGACCTGTTCCTCAAATGAAAAACGCACAGGGGGTCAGACTTTATCGCCACAATTCGGGGCCGAACCGGCTGGGTTTCGGGCCTCAACTGCCGGCCGCGTCCACCCATGGCATGAAGTTTTACAAGGCCCTTATTGTACTGACTGACAAAAGGCCTGCAGAACGGCATTGGTGATGGAAAAAGAGGCTTAAACCGCCAGGCCCTGAAGACCTCACGATGATCAAGAGTGGTCCCGGCTTATAAGCAAAGGCTTCGTAATTGCAAGCGTAGCGAAGCAATCCATGCATTCAGTCTTGCGGCATGGATTGCCGCGTCGCTAAAGGCTGGTGCGCGGGACAGGAATCGAACCTGCACGCCCTGCGGCGTCTGGACCTAAACCAGGTGCGTCTACCAATTCCGCCACCCGCGCAAAAAACGAAAGGGCCATCAAGCAGACCGGCCCTCAATTATTGAATCAGATTTTAACCCGCCTCGCCCCCTCGCGCCCGACGCGAAACCATGCCGCGTACATGGCCGGCAAGGCCAGCAGCGTGAGCACGGCGGCGACGATCAGACCACCCATTATGGCCACGGCCATCGGCCCCCAGAATACCGAGCAGACCGGCTCTTCAGGCGGCACCGGCTTGGAGCAAGACGTCGGGCCCGCCTCGGTCAGAGAGACAATCAGGACACAGAATAACTTTACGGAATCGACAGACGTCATGACACCATCAGTTTCAGAAACGGGGATTTTTATTAATGACCGGTTGGTTGTTAGTTCTAAATGCTTCGGGACACGTGTCAATTCGAGTCAGCTTAAGGCCTCGTGAAGATCGACCACTACGAGAACTTCCCGGTTGCCTCCTGGCTTTGCCCTGCGCGGCTGCGCCCGGCGGTCGCGGCCATCTATCACTTTGCCCGCAGCGCCGACGACATCGCCGATGAAGGCAATGCCACGCCCGCCGAACGTTTGGCCGATCTCGCGGCGGTGCGCGCCGATCTGGCCGCCATCGCCAGCGGACAGCCGCACAGCGCGCGCTGGCCACAAGTCTTCGACCCGCTGCGCGGAGTGCTGCAAACCTTCGCGCTGCCCACTGTGCTGCTGGCGCAACTGCTGGACGCGTTCGAACAGGACGTTCGCTACAGCGCCAGCCACCAGCGCTACCCGACCGATGCCGAACTGCTCGACTACTGCACGCGCTCGGCCAATCCGGTCGGGCGCCTGCTGCTCCACCTGTACGGCATCGACGATGCATTCTCCCTGACGCAGAGCGACCAGATCTGCAGTGCCCTGCAGCTGATCAACTTCTGGCAGGACATCGGGGTCGACCTGCGTCGCGGCCGCTGGTACCCGAGCCTGCAGGCGATGCAGCAACATGCGGTACAGGAGGCCGACCTGCTGAGCGACCAGCCATCGGCCAACGCTTCGCGCATGGTCGCCGCCTGCTGCCGCGACGCCCGGGCCCTGATGCTCCAGGGCGCAGGCCTGGCGCTTCGGGTTCCGGGACGCGCCGGCTGGGAACTGCGCCTGGTGGTGCAAGGCGGCATGCGCATACTCGAGAAGATCGAAGCCATCGGGCACGAGAGCTGGCGCACGCGCGTGCGCATTGGCGCGCTCGATTGGCCGCTGCTGCTGTGGCGCGCCTGGCGCATGGGCTGAGACGCAAGCATCGCCCTTAAACTAACCCTCCATGACGCCACAAGAATACGTCCAGCAAAAGACTGCTGCCTCGGGCAGCAGCTTCTATTACGCCTTTCTGTTCCTGCCGGCGCCGCGGCGCGCGGCCATCACGGCCTTCTACGCCTTTTGCCGCGAGATCGACGACGTGGTCGATGACATGGTGGACCCCGGCGTGGCCGCGTCCAAACTGGCGTGGTGGCAGGCCGAGGTGGCGCAGGCGTTTGCCGGAAAGCCCAGCCACCCGGTGCTGCAGGCGTTGCTGCCGCTGGCGGGTGAATTCAAGATCGAACAGGCGCACCTGCAGGCCGTGATCGAGGGTTGCCAGATGGACTTGAACCAGACGCGCTACCTCGACTATCCGGGCTTGCAGCGCTACTGCCATCTGGTGGCCGGCGTCGTGGGCGAGGTCGCCGCCATGATCTTTGGCCAGACCGAGGACGCAACGACCTTGTACGCGCACAAACTGGGCCTGGCGCTGCAACTGACCAACATCATCCGCGACGTCGGCGAGGATGCGCGGCGCGGACGCATCTACCTGCCGTTGAACGAATTGCAGCAATTCGATGTCAAGGCCCATGAGATCCTCAAGGGTGCCTACTCGGATCGTTTCTCCGCGCTGATGCAGTTCCAGGCGCGCCGCGCACAGGGTCTGTACGACGAGGCACTGGCCCTGCTGCCGGCAGCCGACCGGCGCGCGCAAAAGCCGGGCTTGATGATGGCCAGCATCTACCGCACCCTGCTCAGGGAAATCGAGCGTGAAAAATTCCAGGTGCTGCACCAGCGCATCAGTCTGACGCCCCTGCGCAAGCTGTGGCTGGCGTGGAAGGTGCAGGCGCTGGGGAGGATATGAGCCGGCTCGCCATCATCGGTGCCGGATGGGCGGGTATGGCGGCTGCGGTTACGGCGACGGCTGCCGGACATCAGGTCGTGCTCTTTGAGGCGACCCATGCGCTCGGCGGGCGCGCCAGATCCGTGGCGGGCCAATTGCTGGACGGCACGCCGGTCACACTGGACAACGGCCAGCACATTCTGATCGGCGCTTACAGCGAAACAATGCGTCTGCTGCTACAGGTTGGCGTCGATCCCAAGACTGCGCTGCTGCGACTGCCGCTGACGCTGCGCTTTCCCGATGGAGCCGGTCTGCAGTTTCCGAACTGGCCGGCGCCGTTCGATGCGTTCGGCGCCATCGTCGGCGCGCGCGGCTGGCGCGTGGCCGACAAGTGGAGCTTGCTGTGTCTGGCAGGTCGCTGGCAGCGCCAGGGCTTTGCCTGTGATGCCAATGCCTCGGTAACGCAGTTGTGCCAGGGCTTGAGTACGCGCGTGCTGGCCGAGCTGATCGAGCCGCTGTGCGTGTCGGCCCTGAACACGCCAGCGCATGAAGCCAGCGCGCAGGTCTTTCTGCGCGTCATGCAGGACGCGCTGTTCGGCGCTGCCGGGGCCTCCTATCTGCTGCTGCCGCGGCGCGATCTGTCGGCGCTGTTTCCGGCGGCCGGCGCGCGCCATCTGCTCGAACACGGTGCGCAACTGCGGCTGGCGGCGCGCGTCGGCGCGCTGGTCGCGCATGGTTCAGGCTGGCAGGTCGACGGCGAGTCCTTCGATGCGGTGATTGTCGCCACCGGTGCCAGTGCCGCCGCGCGACTTCTCACGAGCAGTGCAGCCAGCGTCGACGCCGCGACAGCGCAAGCCATGCAGCGCTGGTGCGCGCTCGCGAAGGCCCTGCGCTTCGAGGCCATCGCCACCGTCTATGCCTGGTGCCCTGGTGCGAGGCTGAGCACGCCGATGCTGGCCTTGCGCCCGGATGCGACGGCACCGGCGCAGTTTGTGTTCGACCGCGGTCAGCTCGGTGGGTCGCAAGGACTGCTCGCTTTTGTCGTCAGCGCAAGCCGGGCGGATCGCGCAACGCTGCAGGCGCAGGTGCTGCGCCAGGCCAGCGCGCAACTGGGCCTGGCCTTGCAGCCGGTGCAGACCATCGTGGAGAAGCAGGCCACTTTCGCCTGCACGCCGGGATTGCAACGCCCGGCGCTGCAGATCGCGCCCGCGTTGCTGGCCTGCGGCGATTACGTGGCAGGGCCGTATCCGGCCACTCTGGAAGGCGCCGTGCGCAGCGGCCTTGCGGCGGTTGCGGCACTGCAGACTTCCTGAATCACAGACATGGATTGCGGGTCGGGCCCGCCATGACCGCCGGCGCAGTAATTCATGCAGCAAACTTGCTATGCTCGCCGTGACCAGTCAAAGAAGGAGACCAGCCGATGAAACGCGCCCTCAAGCTATTCGCCCTGTTGCTCGCCGCACTGCTGGTGCTGGGCGGCGCGGGCGCTGCCTGGTACCTGCACAGCAAGCAGCCGCAACGCTCGGGCACGCTGAGCCTGACGCAGCTGCGCGCGCCGGTGACGGTGCGCTATGACGAGCGTGGCGTGCCGCACATCCGGGCTGAAAACGAGACCGACCTGTACCGCGCGCTGGGTTACGTGCACGCGCAGGACCGCCTGTTCCAGATGGAACTGGTGCGCCGCCTGGCCATGGGCCAGTTAGCCGAAGTCCTCGGTCCCAAGCTGCTCGACACCGACCGCCTGTTCCGTACGCTGGGCATTCCGGCGCGGGCGCAGGCCGCCGCAGCGCAACTGGATCCGGCCAGCGCCGCGACCAAGGCGCTGATGGCCTATCTGGACGGCATCAACCAGTTTCAGGCCAGCCACCCGGCGCCGCTGGAGTTCGACCTGCTGGGCATCCGCAAGCGCGACTTCACGCCGCAGGACACCCTGGCCGTGACCGGTTACCAGGCCTACAGCTTTGCGGCCACCTTCCGCACCGAACCGGCCATGACCTACGTGCGCGACAAGCTGGGCGCGAACTACCTCAAGGTGTTCGATCTCGACAACCACGCGCAAGGTGTGCTGCCGAGCGATGGCGCCGCGCCAACGCGCGTGAGCGTCAACGCGCCGGGCTGGGACACGCTAAACCAGATTGCCCGGCTCAGCCAGGAAGCGCTCGAAGCCGCCGGCGTGCCCCGCATGGAAGGCAGCAATGCCTGGGCCATTTCGGGCCGGCGCACCGCCAGCGGCAAACCGATGCTCGCCGGGGACCCGCATATCGAGTTCTCCAGCCCTGCGGTCTGGTACGAGGCGCATCTGTCAGCGCCGGGCTTCGAGCTTTACGGCCACTACCAGGTACTCAATCCGAACGCCCTGATCGGACACAACCAGCAGTTCGGCTGGAGCCTGACCATGTTCCAGAACGACGACATGGACTTGATTGCCGAAAAAAGCAATCCTGCCAATCCGAATCAGATCTGGTACCACGGCCAGTGGGTGGACCTGCAAAGCCGCCAGGAGACCATCCTGGTCAAGGGTGCTGCGCCGGTCAAGCTCACGCTGCGGCGCTCGCCGCACGGACCGATCATCACCGATGCCTTCGCAGCCAGCCTGGGCGCAACGCCGGTGGCGATGTGGTGGACGTTCCTCGAGACCGACAACCCGATCATCGAAGCTGCCTATGAATTCAACCGCGCCGACACGCTGGCGAAAATGCGCACGGCAAGCAGCAAGCTGCACGCGCCGGGCCTCAATATCGTGTGGGCCAATGCCAGCGGCGACATCGGCTGGTGGGCCGCGGCCAAACTGCCGATCCGCCCGGCCGGCGTCAACCCCAATTTCATACTCGACGGCAGTCTGCCCGAGTCCGACAAGCTCGGCTTTGCCGACTTCCGCGACAACCCGCAGGAAGAGAACCCGGCACGCGGCTACATCGTCTCGGCCAATCACGAACCCAGGCCGTTCAACGGCCTGACCGTGCCCGGCTACTACAACCTGGCGGATCGCGCGCAGCGCCTCGACCAGCTTCTGCGCGATGACACCGTGCGCTGGGACAGTAAGGCAAGCCAGGCGCTGCAGCTCGACAACCAGAGCAGTTACAGCTCGCGGCTGCTCACCCCGCTGCTGCCGGTATTGCAAAGCGTGGTGACCGATCCGGCCGAGCGCGCGCTGCTCGATGGTCTGGCGCGTTGGGATGGCCGGCACACGATCGAGAGCGTCGAGGCGACGGTCTACAACCAGTTCGTCTTCGAGCTGGCGCGTGCCGCGATGGCCGACGAAATGGGCGAACAGCAATTCAAGAACCTGCTCGGTACGCGCGCACTGGACTCGGCCCTGCCGCGGCTGGCGGCGGACGCCACCTCACCTTGGTGGGACGACCGCAACACGCCGGCCGTGGAGAGCCGCGCCGACACCGTAAAGGCGGCGTGGCGCACCACCATCGCCCACCTGCAGGCGACCTTTGGCAAGGACAGCGCCGGCTGGACCTGGGGCAAGGCCCACACGCTGACGCACGCGCATCCGCTGGCGGCGCAAAAGCCGCTGGACAAGCTGTTCAATACCGGACCCTTGCCGGCGCCGGGCGGGCGCGAGCTTCCGAACAACCTGGCGGGCTCGATTGGTCCGGCACCCTGGTCCGTGAAATACGGTCCCTCGACCCGGCGCGTGATCGACTTTGCCGATGCCGGCAAGGCACTTGGCATCAACCCGCTCGGCCAAAGCGGCGTGCTGTTCGATGCACATTACCGCGACCAGGCGCAGACCTACATCGCGGGCGGCTACGTGCCGCAGCACTTGAGCGAGGCCGATGTCGCAGCCAGCACGCGCAGCACGCTGACGCTGGCGCCAGCACGCTGATGAGATTGGTCATCGCGCAGCCTCTTCTCGTTTTTGCGAGCGCAGCGAAGCAATCCATGACGTCGCGCTGCATGGCTGCCGCGCCGCTGCGCGCCTCGAAATGAATCAACAAATTGAATCTGGCAATGACAAATAGCCGAGTGCCGGCGGAAGAACCCTGTGCAATGCGTGAAAATAGGGCATGACCGCATTCAAACCAGAACCTCCTTTCCAGCACGGGCAAGCGGCGCGCAGCGCCGTCCTGTTCTGCAACCTCGGCACCCCGGATACACCCGGCACTGCCGACGTGCGCCGTTACCTGAAGGAATTCCTGAGCGACCACCGCGTGGTCGAAATTCCGCGCCTGCTCTGGTGGCTGATCCTGCACGGCGTGATACTGCCGTTTCGCCCCGCCAAATCGGCCGCCAAGTACGCCAGCATCTGGACGAGCGAGGGCTCGCCGCTCAAGATCTGGACCGAGAAGCAGGCACTGCTGCTGCAAGGCTGGCTGGCGCAGCGCGGGCACGATGTGCGGGTGCGCTACGCCATGCGCTACGGCAGCACGTCGATAGCCGAACAACTCGACGCGCTCAAGGCCGAGGGCGTGACGCGCGTGCTGGTGCTGCCGGCCTACCCGCAGTATTCCGCCACCACGACGGCGAGCCTGTTCGACGCCGTCTATGCCTGGGCCGCCACGGTGCGCAACCTGCCGGAGCTGCGCTTTGTCAACCGCTACCACGATGACGCCGGCTACATCGACGCGCTGGCCAGGCGCATCGAACAGCACTGGCAGCGCGACGGACGCCCGGAACTGCTCGTAATGAGCTTTCACGGTGTGCCTGAGCGCACGCTGCACTTGGGTGATCCCTACCACTGCGAATGCTTCAAGACGGCGCGCTTGCTGGCAACGCAACTAGGGCTGAGCCCGCAGCAGTACAAGGTCACGTTCCAGTCGCGCCTGGGTCGCGCCAAGTGGCTGCAACCCTACACCGAGCCGACCCTGATTGCGCTGGCCAAATCCGGCGTCAAGCGCGTCGATGTGATCTGCCCGGGCTTCACCAGCGACTGCCTGGAGACGCTCGAAGAAATCAACATGGAAGGGCGTGCCGCTTTCGTGGGCGCGGGTGGCCAGGAATTCCACTACATCCCATGTCTTAACGATGATCCGCAATGGATCACGGCGCTGTGCGCGCTGACACAACAGCACCTGGCAGGCTGGCCAACGCAGAGCGCACCCAACACCGCCGCGCTGGCCGCTTCGCGCGCCGCGGCACTGGCACTGGGCGCCCGGCAATAGAACGCGAGCCCTGCATAAGCCTGCGCGCGAATCGGTTCCGGGGCCGATCGCTCACGACCCACATGACATTGTTCATGCAGGTCATCTTCGTGCTGGGCCTGTGGTCGCTGGCTTTCTACGCCAGCCGCATGCTGCACCGAGACATGCAGCGCCTGCTTGGAGAGAGAGCACCAGATGTCGACCGCTTCACTGGAGCAGCCGGATGCGCCGACGCCGACCCATCCGCAACAGTTGCGCCTGGACAGCTGGCTGCACGGAGCGGCGCTGTCACGCCACGCAGCGCAGCCGACCGGGCAGGCGATCCGGAACCTGCACCAGCAAGGGCTGGCCGTGGCCACCCAACTGCTCCAGCTCAAGTCCCAGGGCCGCGCGACACAGGCGCTGTCGCACCTGCACGATCTTCGTTACCTGCGCCAGCGGCTGCTGACGCAACTGACGGAACTGGAACAGGCGACGCGACCCGCTGAACTGAACTGAGCCGCCTTCGTCATGGCAAGCCAAGCGCGCGTTCAGTCAGCGGCGACGAGAAAGGCGGCGATGGGGTCGAGCTGAGCGGCTACGTTGAGCGCCGGTGCGTGGCCGCAGCCTGCGACATCGATAACCTGCAGCGCGCCGCGCGCGCCCGGACCGCGCGCCTTCATCGCCTCGATGGTTTGCGACAGGACCAGATCCGATTCAACGCCATGCAGGCAGAGCACGGGAATCCCGATCGCGTCGTAATGTTCCCAGATCAGGTAGTCGTCGGGATGGCTGATGAACTGCTGCACCATCGCCGGGTCGTAATGCGGTGTGACGCGTCCATCGGGCAAACGCCGCGTCGACGTCTCGGTCAGGCGTCGCCACTGCGCGTCGCTGAGCCAGCCATACGGCTTGTAGACCTGACGGAAGAAGGCTTCGAGTTCAAGCACGGTATCGAAGGCCGGCGGGCTGCCGGCATAGGCGCGGATGCGATCAATCGCGGTCTGTGCGAGCTCCGGTGCGTTGTCGTTGAGTGTGAGGCTCTGGATGCACGAACGCATCGCCGGCAGCAGCAATCCGCCGGCGCAGACTGTTCCGATGGCGCCGCCCATCGAAGTGCCGATCCAGTGCGCCTGTTCAATCTCAAGCTGGTCAAACAGTTCGGCCGCCAGCCGCGCATAGAACGCCAGGCAGTATTCCAGCTTCGGCAGCGGACTCCACTGGCTCAGTCCGCGCCCGAGCGTGTCGGGGCAGATCACGCGGTAACCGCGCGCGCTCAAGTGCTCGGCGAGTTCGTCCATGTCGCGCCCGGTGCGCGCCAGGCCGTGCCAAGCGATGACTGTCTTGCGGTGCCGCGCGCCCCACTCTGTGACGTGGATCTCGCGTCCGGCGCACGTCAGGTAACGCGAAACTGGTTCTTGCTTCATGCTCGACCTCCTGCAGCATTGGCACGCAAACGACCGACCACGCCGGTCGGAAAGTAATAGACCGACAGCACAAACAGCACGCCCAGCCAGAGCAGCCAGCGGTCCGGCGACAGCAGGGCCGACAGCCAGGGCCAAGCGGCGGCCGCCTCGCTGCCCAAGCGCAGCAGATCCTGCAGGTAGCTCTGCGCCACCAGGAACAGCGCGGCGCCGATGGCCGAGCCGTAGATCGTTCCCATGCCGCCGATCACGACGATCAGCAGCACGTCCATCATGACCTCGAACGAGAGCGAGGTATCCGGTCCGCTGTAACGCAACCACAGCGCCAGCATGGTGCCGGCCAGGCAGGCGAACAACGCCGACAAGATGCTCGAGGTCGTTCGGTACACGACGACGCGGTAGCCAATCGCCTCGGCCCGGAATTCGTTCTCTCGGATCGCCTGCAGCACGCGCCCGAACGGCGAGTTCACGATGCGCAGCAGGGCGAGCAAAAGCAGCAGCGCAGTCACGAACAGCAGGTAGTAGCACAGCAGACGGCCGTCGAGCGTGACACCCAGAAAAGGCTGGTCGGCAAATTCGAGGCTGGGTGACAGCAGCTCGGGCACCTTGAAAGTCAGGCCGTCTTCGCCGCCGGTGATGTCGGACAACTGCGAAGCCAGTGTCAGGAACGCCGAGGCCACGGCCAGTGTGATCATGGCAAAGAAGATGGCGCGCACGCGCAGGGAGAACAGGCCCACCAGCAAGGCCAGCACAAATGACAACCCCAGCGAGGCCAACAGACCCAGGCCGAGCGCCTCCCAGGTCGGCCCCAGGCGCGTCATCGCCACGGCGATGCCGTAGGCGCCGATGCCGAAGAACATGGTGTGGGCAAAGCTGACGATGCCGGTGTAGCCAAGCAGCAGATCAAAGCTGGCCACCAGCACGATGAAGACCAGCACCTTGGCCGCGACGTTGAGCGCCTTGACGCCCGGAAAAATGAAGGGTGCGCCGGCCAGTGCGATCAGCAGCACGATCAGCATGAACGCGAGTACACGGCTGCGCGGATGGTCGTGGGAAAGGATACGGTTGATCATGGCTTTGCCTTCTAACGATTCGCAACTGGGTACACACCCTGTGGGCGCCACAGCAGGATCGCGACCATCAGCGCGATGTTCGAGAACAGCGCCACCTTGGGCAGCAGAAAGCCGGTGTAGTTCGCCATCAGCCCGACCAGCAGAGCGCCGATCAGCGCGCCGCCGGTCGAACCCAGGCCGCCGATGATGATGACGATGAAGATCAGCACATTGACCTGCGCGCCCATCTGCGGCGTCACGTTCTGCTGGTACAGGCCCCACATCACGCCGCCCAGACCGGCCAGCGCGCTGCCGACGACAAAGACGCCGACAAACAGGCGCCGGATGCGGTAGCCGAGCGACTCGACCATCTCGCGGTCCTGCACTCCGGCGCGGATCAACAGGCCGATCTTGGTACGGCTCAGGGTCCAGGCCAGCAGCGCGAACACCAGCAGCCCGACCACAACCGCCAACACGCGGTAACGCTCGATCGCGGCGTCGCCGAGCAGCAGCGCGCCACGCAGGCCTTCGGGCAAGGGCAGCGGAATCTGCTGCGGGCCCCAGATCACCTTGATCAGTTCTTCTCCGATGATCATGCCGCCCATGGTGATCAAGATCTGCTTCAAGTGCTGACCGTAGACCGGGCGCACGATGAAGCGCTCGAAGGCCAGTCCGAGCGCGCCGGCCACGGCCATCGCGAGCAGCATCGCCGGAAACACCGCCACCATGTTGCGCCACAGTTCGGGCGAACCGGTCCAGTTGCCCATCATGCCCAGCACCGTGGTGGCAACAAAGGCACCGAGCGCAATGAAGACACCGTGACCGAAGTTGAGCACGTCCATCAATCCGAACACCAGCGTCAGGCCCGACGCAATGATGAAGATGATCATGCCCATGGCTAGCCCCGCCACGGTAAGGGTCAGCCAGGTCGAGGCCGAGCCGATGAAGGGCGCGACAAGCAAGGCCAGGATGGGCACCAGCGTGAGCGGTTTCCAGTCGAAGTCAAGATTCTTCATATAGCTAACCCCAGCAGCGAACGCTGCAGTGCTTCGTCTTCGGCCAGCGCCTGCATCGCTCCGGCGTGGACAACGCGGCCGTTGTCCATGACCGCCACGTGATCGCCCAGGCGCTTGGCAAAGTTGATGTTCTGTTCCACCAGCAGGATGGTGGTGCCTGTGGCCTTGAGCTGCGCAAAGGCGTCGATCATGTTGTTGATGATGGCCGGGGCCAGGCCCTTGCTCGGCTCGTCCACGATCAGCAGTTCACGCGGCTCGACGATGGCGCGCGCCACGGCCAGCATCTGCTTTTGTCCACCGGAGAGCTTGCCGGCCGGATGATCCCAGAATTTCTCGACCGCCGGGAACAGCGAATAAATCCACTTCAGGCGAGTCGCGTCCATCTGTGCCGCACGGCTGGCCGAGCGCGCCGCCAGCAGCATGTTTTCCTTGACGGTGAGGTCGGAAAAAATACCCATGTTCTCCGGCACGTAGGCGATGTTCAGGCCGGCGATCTCGGGCGTCGTCAGTTGCGTGATGTCGCGCTGACCGAATTTCACCCGGCCCTGGCTGGCGTGCCACAGGCCCATGATGGTGCGTAGCGTCGTGGTCTTGCCCGCGCCGTTGCGCCCCAGCAGCATGGTCAGCTGTCCGCGCGGCACGGCGAGGTCGACGCCATGAAGGATGTGATAGGCGCCGATGTGCGTGTGCACGCCTTCAAGCGCGAGCAGAACGCCGCTCATGATTCCACCCTCGCCGCTTGCGGCGCTTCGCTGGGCGCCATGCCGAGGTAGGCCTCCTGCACCACGGGCGACGCGATCACCTGCGCCGGTTCGCCATCAGCCACCAACTTGCCGTTGTGCAGCACGATGATGCGGTCGGCCAGTTCGCGCACCACGTCCATCTTGTGTTCCACCAGCAGAATCGTCTTGCGCTTGTCGTCCTTGAGCTTGCGGATTAGGTTCAGAATCACCGGTGCTTCGTCATGGCTCATCCCGGCCGTGGGCTCGTCGAACATGAAGACATCGGGCTCGAGCGCCATCAGCAGCGCGACTTCGAGCTTGCGCTGGTCGCCGTGCGGCAGGCTGGCCACGGTCGTGTCCTGCTGCTCGTTCATGGCGACGGCGTCGAGCACTTCCTCGGCCAGTTGGGTCAAGGCCTTGTGGTCGCTCCAGACCGACCACAGATTCAGACCGCGCAAATGGGCACCCGCGCGCGCCGCCTGCACAGCTAGGCGCACGTTCTCCAGCACAGTGAGATTGGGAAACAGGTTGGTGAGTTGGAAAGCACGCCCGAGACCGGCGCGCGTGCGCGCCGACGGGCTCATGCCGGCCAGGCTGTTGCCGTTGAGAAAGACCTCGCCTGAAGTCGCCTTGAGCTGCCCGGAGATCAGGTTGAAATACGTGGTCTTGCCGGCGCCGTTCGGGCCGACGATGGCCGTCAGCGTGCCCGGCTGGAACGCGCAACTGACAGCGTTCACCGCCACGTGGCCACCGAAGCGAACCGTGAGTTCTTTGGTTTCAAGCATTGGGAAATCTGCGTTGAGGGGGGAGCGGCGTCGCGAGCGCGTCGAGAGCAAGGCGCACAGCGCGCAGAAACCGGAACGTGCTCCGGTACCTGAGGATTTCGAGCACTGCGCAACGCCGCTATCGGCGCGCGCAGTAGCCGAGCACCCCAGCAACTAGCGCTTGTTGCGGATCGGAATCTGCATCTCTTCCGCCTTGATCTCGCGCACCAGTTCCGGCACGCCCCAGGCAAAAGCCGGATCAACCTTGATCTTGAAGTGGTACATGCTCTGCATCGCCTGATGGTCTTCCTTGCGGAAAGTCATCTTGCCCTTGGGCGTGTCGAAGCTCATGCCTTCCATGGTCTTGATCAGGGTGTTGGCCGTGGCATCGCCCTTGCTGTTGGTCAGCGCGGTGACGACCGCCATGGCCGCGGAGAAACCACCGGCCGTGAAGAAGTCCGGCGGTGTCTTGAATTGGCTGTAGTGGCGCGCCACCATCGCTTCATTCACCGCGTTCTTCGGGATGCCGAAGTAGTAATAGGCCGCCCCTTCCATGCCGGGCAGGTTCTTGTAAGCCGCCATGGCTGGCAGAATGTTGCCGCCGGTCGCGATCTCGATGCCATAGCGCTTGAGATCCAGATCGACGATCTTGAACGGGTTGCCGGCGCCGGCCCAGACGATCCAGATGATCTTGCGTCCCGGCTGGTCCTTGAGCTTGTCGATCAGGCGCTGCGCACCGGCCGTAAAGTCGGTGGTGGCTGCCGGCAGATACTCTTCATGAACAAGTTTGGCCTTCTTGATCGCATCCTTGAACGCCTTGACACCGTCGCGGCCGAAGGCATTGTCCTGCGCCAGGGTTGCCAGCGTCACGCCGGCCTTGTCGACCGCAACCGCATTGGAAATGGCATCCTGCGAGCTGTTGCGACCGGTGCGGAAGATGTACTTGTTCCACTTTTCACCGGTGATGGAGTCGGCCACGGCCGGCTCGACCAGCAGGATCTTCTTGTACTCTTCGGCCACCGGCAACATCGCCAACGCCACACCGGAAGCCGTCGGCCCGACAGCCAGGTCAGCCTTATCGTCGGAGTAGGCGGTTGCCAGCAATGACTTTCCCAGATCAGGCTTGCCTTGGTCGTCCTTCTCGATCACGACGAGTTTCTTGCCCGCCACCATCATGGTGCCGCCGGTCGCGTAATCGAGGCCCATCATGAAGCCAGTCGCGGTCTGCTTGCCATAGGCTTCGAGCGGTCCGGTCTTGCTGTAGATATGGGCGATCCTGATTTCCTTGGACTGCGCCAAAGCGAGCGGCGAAGCCAGCGCGCAAGCCAGCGCGGCGGTGGTCAGTGCGGTGCACCTGACCCAAATACGACGATCCATTGTTGTCTCCAGATGAGTTGATTGATCAGAGGTGACTATGCACCAAATATGCCAATTTGCAAGCCGTTGATTTCATTCGGGAAAAATCTAAGACTTGGCAAAATGTCCACATTTCACGCATTCAGATATGTTCAATATAAATACATATCGCCTGATTATTGAACACTATTTCCCAGTCGTCCATAGAGCGTGGCGCGGGAAATCCCAAGGAGCCGCGCGGCAGCGGCCTTGTTGCCGCGGACCTGCGCCATCGCGGCACTGATGGCCTCGCGCTCTAATGCCGCACGCTGCTGCGCCAGCGGCAGCGCTGCCGGCGCAGCCTTATCCGAGGCCGGGCTGCTTGCCTGCGCGGGTGGCAGCTCGACGCCGGACTCGCGCAGCACCGCCGCCACTTGCGCGGCCTCAATGCGATGCGTGTCGCTGCGCATAGTGGCCTGCTCCAGCACGTTGCGCAATTCGCGAATGTTGCCGCGCCAGACCTGCGCCGCCAGCAGTGCCAGGGCCTCGGTGCTGAGCTCAGGTGGCTGCGCGCCATTGCGCAGCGCCATGTCCTCCCCCAGCACCTCGATCAGGGCGGCGATGTCGGAGCGCCGCTCGCGCAGCGGAGGCACCCGGATCGGCAGCACATTGAGGCGGTAGAACAGGTCTTCTCGGAACTCGCCCTGGCGCACCAGCTTGCCCAAGTCACGCGAGGTGGCGGCGATCACGCGGGCATCGAAGGCCAGCAGTTTGTTCGAGCCCAACGGCTCGATCTCGCCCTCCTGCAGTGCGCGCAGCAGTTTCGCCTGCAGGGCCAGCGGCATGTCGCCGATCTCATCGAGAAACAGCGTGCCGCCATGGGCCAGGCGGAATTTACCCTCTCGCCCCTTGCGGTCGGCTCCGGTGTAGGCGCCGGGGGCAACACCGAAGAACTCCGCTTCCAGCAGGGTATCGGGCACGGCCGCGATGTTCAGGCTGATGAACGGGCTGGCCGCGCGCGCCGACGCGCCGTGGATGGCGTGCGCCAGCAGTTCCTTGCCGGTGCCAGTTTCGCCCAACAGCAGCACGGTGCTCGAGGTCTGCGCGGCGCGGCGCGCCTGGCGTTTGACCTCAACCGCCGCCGGGCTTGTGCCGACAAAACTGGCAAAGGTGTAGCGCGACTGGCGCTGCCCGTTGCGCTCGCTCTTTTGCTGGCTGATGCGCTGGCTGGCGAGCTCGCGCCGGGCATCGTCGAGGTCGCGCTGCAACAGCGCGAACTTGCCCACCAGCGGCTGCAGGCTGGTCTCGGCATGGTCGAACAGAACAATGCCCAGCGCGCCGATCACCTCGCCAGCACTGTCACGCAAGGGAATCCGGCTGACGACAAAGGTGCCAGCGCGATTCGTCAGCAGGTCGATCAGGATCGGTTTGCCGCTCTCGAGCACATGGTGCATCTGGGTGTTCTGCACGACACTGGCCACCGGGTGGCCGACAAAGTCCTCGACCCGGTCGAAGCCCAGCGCCGGCAGGAAGCGCTTGTACTGCTCGTTGATCCAGACCACGCGCGCCTGCCGATCTACCAGCAGCATACCTTCGCTGGCGCTGGCGAACAGCTCGAACATCGAGCGCGCGGCCAGCTCCAGGATGCTCTGGGCGTCGCGGGGCAGGGAGTCGGTGTTGTCCATGGCGGGATGTTACCGCGCAGGGCGGCACAGTCGGCACGACCGGCTGGCGACGGATCGACGCGCGCGATGCCATAATTCTTCACCACAAAAAGATGGAGACCGGCATGGATTCGTTCCACTGGAGCAAGTATTTTGAAACCGGCCTCGAGACGATCGATATGCAGCATCGCGGCCTGGTCGATCTGATCAACCGGCTCGGCGATCTTCTGATTCAGTCTCAGGGCGCCTCGCTCGCCGACATCAACACCCTGTTCACCGAGCTGGCCGCCTACGCAAAGCGCCACTTCCTTGAAGAGGAGAAGCTGATGCAACATGCCGGACTCGATCCGCGCCACATCCAGCAGCACAAGCGATCCCACGCCGACTTCGTGCAGGACGTGACCGTGCTGCATGAGCGCGCCAGCGCGCGCAAGGAAACGGCCGAGGCCCTGCTGAAATTTCTGACCTACTGGCTGACTTACCACATCCTGGGCATCGATCAATCCATGGCCAAGCAGATCGCTGCCATCGAAGCTGGCAAGACACCGCAGGACGCGCTGGCCGCGGAGGCCGTGATGCAGGAGGGCGCGACCGGCCCGCTGCTCAACGCGCTCAACGGCCTGTTCCAGCAGGTTTCCGAGCGCAACCGCGAATTGCAGGAGCTCAACCGCACGCTCGAGGCCAAAGTCGCCGAGCGCACCCGCGCCCTGTCGGAGACGAATGCGTTTCTCGAACAACTGGCCCTGACCGATGTGCTGACGGGCTTGCCCAATCGCCGCCAGGCCATGGCCTGGCTCGGGCAAGCCTGGGCGCAATCGGAACGTGACCATTCGCCTTTGACCTGCATGATGATCGACCTTGATGGTTTCAAGCAGATCAATGACCGGCATGGACATGCGGCGGGTGATGAGGTGTTGCGCGCGCTGGCCACCCACCTGCGCACCTGCGTGCGCCGCAACGACATCGTCTGCCGGCTGGGCGGCGACGAGTTCCTGATCATCTGCCCGGGCACCGCCCTGAGCGGCTCCCTGCGCGTCGCCGAGACCATGCGCGAGGGCGTCGCCAAACTCAATGTGCCGCTCAACGGCCGGCCATGGGCGGGCAGCATCAGCGTCGGCGTCGCCGAAAAGACGCCGGAGATGCGGGATTTCGATGCCCTGGTCAAGGCCGCTGATGAGGGCCTGTACCTGGCCAAGGACCGGGGCCGCAACAACGTGGCCTGCGCCCACACCGCTCTGGCCTGAGCGGGCGGGCACGCCCCGCAGCAGGGCAACCCAGCGGCGGCGCCAGCGCGCTGGCGCAAAATGCGGGGTGACGCGGCGCAAGCCCGGCATGTGAAAAATTGTTTCCAACCTATCTCAATACAGGAGTCCGATATGAGCCGTGATGTTGTTGTCGTCAGTGCCGTGCGCACCGCCATTGGAACCTTCGGCGGCAGCCTGAAGGACGTCGCCCCGACCGAGCTGGCGGCGCAGGTCGTGCGCGAGTCGCTCGCACGCGCCCAGGTGGCTGGCGCCGACGTCGGCCATGTGGTGTTCGGCCATGTCGTCAATACCGAACCGAAGGATATGTACCTGTCGCGCGTGGCGGCCATCAACGGCGGCTGCGCCGAAGGCACGCCCGCCTTCAACGTCAATCGCCTGTGCGGCTCGGGCCTGCAGGCCATCGTATCGGCCAGCCAGTCGATCCTGCTCGGAGACACCGACATTGCCGTCGGCGGCGGCGCCGAAGTCATGAGCCGCGTGCCCTTTGCCAGCCTGAACATGCGCTGGGGCGCGCGCATGGGCGATACCAAGATGATCGACATGATGATCGGCGCACTGCACGACCCGTTCCAGAACATCCACATGGGTGTCACGGCCGAGAACATCGCCGCCAAGTGGGGCATCACGCGCGAGCAGCAGGATGCGCTGGCCGTCGAGAGCCACAACCGGGCCCAGCGCGCCACCGAGGCCGGCTACTTCAAGTCGCAGATCATGCCCGTCATTCTTAAGAGCAAGAAGGGCGATATCGCCTACGCCACCGACGAGCATTTCCGCCCCAACTGCTCGCTAGCCGAACTGGCCAAACTCAAGCCCGCCTTCCTGAAAGAAAACGGCACAGTGACCGCCGGGAATGCCTCCGGCATCAATGACGCCGCGGCAGCCGTGGTGCTGATGGAAGCGGCCACCGCCAAGGCGCGCGGTCTGAAGCCTCTGGCACGCCTAGTGGCCTATGCCCATGCCGGCGTCGACCCCAAGTACATGGGAATCGGCCCGGTACCGGCCTCGCAACTCGCGCTCAAGAAGGCCGGGCTGACCGTCAAGGACCTCGACGTGATCGAGGCCAACGAGGCCTTCGCCGCACAGGCCTGCGCGGTTGCCAAGGACCTCGGGCTGGACCCCGCCAAAGTCAACCCGAACGGTTCCGGCATCTCACTCGGACACCCGATCGGCGCCACCGGTGCGCTGATCACGGTCAAGGCACTATACGAGTTGGAGCGCATCGGTGGTCGCTACGCGCTGGTGACCATGTGCATCGGCGGCGGCCAGGGCATTGCCGCGATCTTCGAGCGCCAGGCCTGATCGCCACGCGCCGCGCCAGCGAACCGCCATGACCGTGCCCAAGCACTGGAGTCTGGGCGCCAAGCTGGCGCTGGTGGGCCTGCCCTTCCTGCTGCTGGCGCTGCTCTCGACCGCAGCGACGCTATGGGTCTCCTGGCAGCTCGACGGCGGCGCCGCCGCCGTCAACGAAGCCGGGCGCATGCGCATGCAGTCCTACCGCATGGCGCTCTCGATCGGCACCGGCGAGACCGGCGCGCTGGCGCAACAGGTGGATGAATTCAACAACAGTCTGGCGACACTGCGCAGCGGCGACCCCGAGCGCCCCCTGTTTGTGCCTTGGGACGACACCGTGCACACGCGCTTTGCCAGCGTCGAGCAGGACTGGGCGCGCTACCGCGCACGCTGGATCGATGGCAAGCCGAGCGCCTTGCAGGAGCTGCGCGCGCAGACCGTAACCTTTGCCTCGGACATCGACGCGTTTGTCTCGAGCATCGAGGCGCACATGGCGCACTGGACCGCCATGCTCCACCTGCTACAAATGAGCATGCTGGCCATGGCCATCCTGGGCGCGGCCGTGCTGCTTTACACGGGCTACCTGTTCGTACTGGAGCCGGTCGGCCAGCTCAAGCAGGCGATCGAAAAGATTCAGGGCGGCGATTTCGAGGCCCGCGTCGAACGCGTCACCAGCGACGAGTTCGGCACCTTGGCCGAGGGCTTCAACGGCATGGCCGAGCACCTGCAGTCGATGTACCGGAACCTGGAGCACAAGGTGGCCGAGAAAACGGCCCAGCTTGAAGAGAAACATGAACGGCTGGAAAGTCTGTACGAGGTCACGGCGCTGGTCGCCAAGGCCACGTCGCTCGATGAACTGGCGCAGGGTTTTGCCAAAAGCGTGGCCCGGATTGCGCACGCCGACGGCGTTGCGGTGCGCTGGTCGGATCAGGAGAACCAGCGCTACCTAATGCTGGCGGCGCACGGCCTGCCCAGCGCCATGGTCAATGATGAGCTCTGCGTCAACAAGGGCGACTGCCACTGCGGCGCAGACGCGGTCGGGCCGGGGCTGCGCGTGATCCCGATCCGCGAGATCGAAAAGACCTCGCTCCAGCATTGCGCCAAGGCTGGCTTCGAGACCGTGGTCAACATCCCGATCTGCCAGCACGACCACCTGATGGGTGAGGTCGACCTGTTGTACCACGCGCGCGTCAACCTGTCGCCACCCGAGCGCTCGCTGCTCGAAGCCCTGAGCAGCCACCTGGCCGGCGCCATGGAGAACCTGCGCCTGAACTCGCTCGAGAAGGAAGCGGCCGTGTCGCAGGAGCGGCACCTGCTTGCGCGCGAGCTCCATGACTCGATCGCACAGTCGCTGGCTTTCCTTAAGATCCAGGTGCAATTGATGCGCGACGCCGTGCAGTCCGGAAACGCCGCTGAGATCGGGAAAGTCCTCGAGGAAATAGACACCGGCGTGCGCGAAAGCTATGGCGACGTACGCGAACTGCTGCTGCACTTTCGCACACGCACCAACACCGAGGACATCGCGCCGGCGCTGGAGACCACTCTGCGCAAGTTCGAGCACCAAAGCGGCCTCAAAGCGTCGCTCAGCATGCAGGGCCAGGGCATGCCGCTGTCGCCGGACCTGCAAATTCAGGTGCTGCACATCATCCAGGAAGCCTTATCCAACGTGCGCAAGCACGCACGCGCCTCGCAGGTCTGGCTCGACGTACATCAGCAGCCCGAGTGGCGCTTCGAGGTGCGCGACGACGGCATCGGTTTTGTCACAAGCGACAACCCGCTCGACGAAACCCATGTCGGCCTGCGCATCATGAGCGAGCGAGCGCAGCGCATCGGTGCCACGGTCGAGGTGATCTCGACGCCCGGGCACGGTAGCTCCATGATCCTGACACTGCCGCGCCCGGCGCACCCGATGCCGCCGGCCGCGGCGCTGTCGCGCGAGACCAGCGCGATAAAGTCCTGAGCACGCCCATGCAAGCCCCGACGCCCATCCGCATTCTGGTAGTCGACGACCACACGCTTTTCCGGCGCGGCCTGACCGCCCTGCTCGCGCGCGACCCGCTGCTGTGCGTGATCGGCGACGCTGCCGATGCCGGCCAGGCGCAGCGCAAGGCGCAGGAACTACAACCCGACCTGATCCTGCTCGACAACCACCTGCCGGGGGTTAACGGCGTCGACGCCCTGCCCGCGCTGCGCGAAGCCGCGCCGAAGGCGCGCATCCTGATGCTCACCGTGAGCGAGGACGAGACCGACCTCGCCGCCGCCCTACGCGGCGGAGCCGCCGGCTATCTGCTCAAAACGATCGAGGGCGACGCCCTGACCGCAGCCATCCAGCGCGCCATGCAGGGCGACAGCGTCATCGCGCCCGAGATGATGAGCAAGCTGGTGTCGGCCTACCGCGGCGCCGCCGCGGGCGCGCCAGCGGCCAGCACGCCGGCACCGAGCGCCATCGAGGCCGCCATTGCGAGCCTGTCGCCGCGCGAGCTCGACATCCTGCGCAGCATCGCGCGCGGCGCCAGCAACAAGGAAATTGCGCGCGAGCACGGCATCGTCGAGACCACGGTCAAGATCCACGTGCAGCACATCCTGCGCAAACTAGACGTCAGCTCGCGCGTGCACGCCGCCGTCATCGCGACGGAACACGACCTGCTTTGACCAAATGCAAGCCATCGCGCGCTTGAGCCAGCCATAGTTCTTCCGAACTATGTGGATGGTCTGCGGTGTAGTTCCATTGAATTGCACCTCCGCTCCCTCAGAGGGATAGCGCACACAAGCCCCGCTCCCTATAGTCATCGCATGGACAACAGGAGTCTTTGACATGACGAAAAAGGGGCAGGCACTCTCCGTGCTGATGGTCAGCACGCTGGCATTTACCGTGTGCTTCATGGTCTGGATGATGTTCGGCGTGATCGGCATCCCGATCAAGAAAACGCTGGGCCTCAACGCGACTGAATTCGGTCTGCTGACTGCCATGCCCGTGCTGACCGGCTCGCTGATCCGCGTGCCGCTGGGAATCTGGACTGACAAGTACGGCGGTCGCATCGTCATGGCGCTGCTGATGGCGCTGACCGTCCCCGCCATCTGGCTCATGAGCTACGCCACAAGCTACTGGCACTTCCTGACCATCGGCCTGTTCGTCGGCCTAGCTGGCGGCGCCTTTTCGGTCGGAACGCCTTACGTGGCGCGCTGGTTTCCAAAGAAGCAGCAAGGCTTTGCCATGGGCATCTATGGCGCCGGCAACTCGGGCGCGGCAGTCAACAAGTTTGTCGCGCCAGCGCTGGTCGTGGCCTTCGGTTGGACCATGGTGCCGCAGGTCTATGCCGCCATCATGTTCGGTGCGCTCGTTCTGTTCTGGCTCTTCAGCCACAGCGACCCAGGGCACCTCGTGCCCAGCCACGTCAAGTTCAGCGACCAGCTCAAGTCCTTGAAGGACCCAAAGGTGCTCAAGTACTGCCAGTATTACAGCATCGTGTTCGGCGGCTATGTCGCGCTATCGCTCTGGATGGTGCAGTACTACGTCGGCGAGTTCGGCCTGGACATCCGCTCCGCTGCCCTGCTGGCCGCCTGTTTCAGTCTGCCCGGCGGCGTGCTACGCGCGGTGGGCGGCTGGATGTCAGACAAATGGGGCGCGCACAGCGTCACCTGGTGGGTGCTGTGGGTGAGCTGGGTCTGCCTATTCCTGCTGAGCTATCCGCAGTTCGACTTCACCGTCGCCACGGTCAACGGCCCCAAGACCTTCCACATCGGTCTGAACGTCTACCTGTTCACGGCCCTGATGTTCATCCTGGGCATCGCCTTCGCCTTTGGCAAGGCCAGCGTCTTCAAGTACATCAGCGACGACTACCCGACGAACATCGGCACCATCAGCGGCATCGTCGGACTGGCCGGCGGCATGGGCGGCTTTGTGCTGCCGATCATGTTCGGCGGTCTGATGGACCTGACCGGCATCCGCTCCAGCGCCTTCATGCTGCTGTACGGCGTGGTCTGGGTCTCGCTGATCTGGATGTTCTGGACCGAGGTGCGCGGCCGCGAAGTCATGGGCCACAACGCCAAGCCATTCAGCCTGTAGCGCAAGCAATTTTCATCTTTGAGGAAACCATCATGGCCAACAACAAGACCTCCAGCGCAGACATCGCCGACTGGCGACCGGAAGACGAGCAGTTCTGGGAAAGCACGGGCAAGAAGATCGCGTACCGCAACCTTTGGATCTCGATCCCGAGCCTGCTGTGTGGCTTCGCGGTCTGGGGCATGTGGGGCATCATCACGGTGCAAATGCTCAACCTGGGCTTTCCTTTCAAGCAGGCCGAGCTGTTCACGCTAACGGCGATCTCGGGTCTGGCCGGCGCCACGATGCGCATCCCGTCCTCGTTCTACATCCGTCTGGCCGGCGGGCGCAACACCATCTTCCTGACCACCGCCATGTTGCTCGCGCCCGCGCTGGGCACGGGCATCGCCTTGCAGCACAAGGACTGGCCGCTCTGGGTGTTCCAGATGCTGGCCCTGTGGTCGGGCGTGGGCGGCGGCAACTTCGCCAGTTCCATGTCCAACATTACCACCTTCTTCCCGAAACGCCTGCAGGGCACGGCCCTTGGCCTCAACGCGGGTCTGGGCAATTTCGGCGTCACCAGCATGCAGATCATCATTCCGCTGGTGATGACGGTTGGCATGTTCGGCGCGTTCGGAGGCGACCCGATGCCGCTGGTCAAGGACAGCGGCTGGATCTTCGGCAAGATCGCCGCGGGCACGCCCACCTACATCCAGAACGCCGGCTTTGCCTGGGTCCTGTCGCTGGTTCCGCTGTCGGCGCTGTGCTGGTTCGGCATGAACAACCTGTTGCCGATCTCGCCCGACATCGGCGGCACCATCATGGCCTTCGTCAAGGTCACCTGGATCTACACGCTGACCTTCATCCCTGCCGGCCTGGGCCTCTACCTCTACATGCCGGCGCCGACCGGCCTGGGCCTGCTCAACATGTGGATCGCGATGCCGCTGATCATCGTCGGCACACTGTTCCTGATGAAGCTCGCGGCCTTCGGCACCATGAAGGACAACATCGCCAAGCAGTTCGCGATCTTTCGCAACAAGCACACCTGGTCACTCACCCTGCTCTACATCGTGACCTTCGGCTCCTTCATCGGCTTCTCGATGGCACTGCCTCTTTCCATCACAGTGATCTTCGGCATCAGCCACGCGCCTGATGCCACCGGCGTGCTGCAGCACACGCTGAAGAACCCGAACGCGCCATCGGCCCTGACCTACGCCTGGATCGGCCCCTTCGTCGGTGCGCTGATCCGTCCGGTCGGCGGCTGGATCTCGGACAAGGTCGGCGGATCCATCGTGACGCAGGTGATCTCGGCCGTCATGGTCGTAGCCTCGGCATCGGTCGGTTACGTGATGATGCAGGCCTACGGCTCGGCCACGCCGGAGCAGTACTTCTCGAGCTTCATGTGGCTGTTCGTGCTGCTGTTCGCAGCCAGCGGCATCGGCAATGGCTCGACCTTCCGCACCATCGGCGTCATCTTCGACCGCCAGCAAGCCGGCCCCGTGCTGGGTTGGACCTCAGCGATCGCGGCCTACGGCGCCTTCATCGCGCCTGTCGTGATCGGTGACCAGATCAAGGCCGGCACGCCGCAGATGGCGATGTACGGCTTTGCCATCTTCTATGCCGTGTGCCTGGTGTTGAACTGGTGGTTCTACCTACGCGCCGGCTCCGAAATAAAAAACCCCTGAGCACCCACTTTTCAGAAATAACTGGAGGCCTCCAATGAGCCACTTTCTCGATCGACTCAGCTATTTTTCAAACGTCCGCGAACCGTTTTCTGGCGAGCATGGCGTCGCGACTGGCGAGGACCGGACCTGGGAGGACGCGTACCGCGACCGCTGGGCGCACGACAAGATCGTGCGTTCCACCCACGGCGTCAACTGCACCGGGTCCTGCTCCTGGAAGATCTACGTCAAGGGCGGCATCGTGACCTGGGAGACGCAGCAAACCGACTACCCGCGCACGCGCTGGGATATGCCGAATCACGAGCCGCGCGGCTGCGCCCGCGGTGCGAGCTACAGCTGGTATTTGTACAGCGCAAACCGCGTCAAGTACCCGATGGTGCGCGGTCGCTTGCTCAAGCTCTGGCGCGAGGCGCGCCTGTCGAACGACCCGGTCGATGCCTGGGCCTCGATCGCACAGTCCGATGAGAAGCGCAAGGAATACCAGAGCGTGCGCGGCCTGGGCGGCTTCGTTCGCTCGAGCTGGGACGAAGTCAACGAGATGGTGGCCGCGGCCAACGTCCACACCATCAAGAAGTACGGACCCGACCGCATCATCGGTTTCTCGCCGATCCCCGCCATGTCGATGATCTCGTACGCGGCGGGCAGCCGCTACCTGAGCCTTATCGGCGGCGTCAGCATGAGCTTTTACGACTGGTACTGCGACCTGCCGCCGGCCAGCCCGCAGGTCTGGGGCGAGCAAACCGACGTGCCGGAGTCGGCCGACTGGTACAACTCCAGCTACATCATCGCCTGGGGTTCGAATGTGCCGCAGACGCGCACGCCGGACGCGCACTTCTTCACCGAGGTCCGCTACAAGGGAACGAAGACGGTGGCGGTAACGCCCGACTACTCCGAAGTGGCCAAACTCTCCGACATCTGGATGAAGCCCAAGCAGGGTACGGACGCCGCGGTCGCCATGGCCATGGGCCATGTGATCCTCAAGGAGTTCTATTTCCCCGATGGTGGCAAACCGCGAAGCGCCTACTTCGACAACTATGTGCGCCGCTACACTGATATGCCGATGCTAGTGATGCTCAAAGAGCATCAGTTGCCCAGTGGGGAAACGGTGCTGGTGCCGGACCGCTACCTGCGCGCCTCCGACTTCAACGGTAAGCTCGGCGCCGCCAACAATCCGGAATGGAAGACCGTTGCGCTCGACGAGAGCGGCAAGGTCGTGCTGCCGGTCGGCGCCATCGGCTTTCGCTGGGGCGCGGACGGCCGCGCCGACGAAGGCCAGTGGAACCTGCAGGCCAAGGAAGCGCGCCATGGCAATGATGTCAAGCTGAAGCTGTCCGTAATGGAGGGCGAGAACCCGAGCAGCGACACGGCAAAAGTCGGCTTCCCCTACTTCGGGGGCATCGTCAGCGAACACTTCCCGAACAACGCATCAGGTGACGCCAGCAACAACGTGCTGGTGCGCACGGTGCCGGTGCAGCGCATCGCGCTGGGCAAGGAAGGCGAAAAGCGCGAAGCGCTGGTCGCAACAGTGTTCGACCTGCAGGTGGCCAACTATGGTGTGGCGCGCGGCCTGCCCGGCGAGATGGCGGCCAAGGACTTTAACGACGACACGCCCTACACGCCGGCTTGGCAAGAGCGCATCACCGGTACGCCGCGCGAGCAGCTAATCACGGTGGCGCGCCAGTTCGCCGACAACGCCGACAAGACGCAGGGCAAGTCGATGGTCATCATCGGCGCGGCGATGAACCACTGGTACCACGCCGACATGAACTACCGCGGCGTCATCAACATGCTGATGATGTGCGGCTGCATCGGCCAGAGCGGCGGCGGCTGGGCGCACTACGTCGGCCAGGAAAAGCTGCGCCCGCAGACCGGCTGGACCGCGCTGGCCTTTGCGCTGGACTGGATCCGTCCGCCGCGGCAGATGAACTCGACGAGTTTCTTCTACGCGCACACCGACCAGTGGCGCTACGAGAAGCTCGGCATGGAAGAAGTGCTCTCGCCGCTGGCCGACAAGAAGCTCTACGCGGGCAGCATGATCGACTACAACATACGCGCCGAGCGCATGGGCTGGCTGCCGTCCGCACCGCAGCTCAAGACCAATCCGTTGCAAGTGGTGCGCGACGCCGCCGCCGCCGGCATGGACGCCAAGGACTACGCCGTCAAGAGCCTGAAGGACGGGTCGCTGGCAATGAGTTGCGAGGACCCGGACCATCCGGACAACTGGCCGCGCAACATGTTCGTCTGGCGCTCCAACATCCTGGGCTCCAGCGGCAAGGGTCACGAGTACTTCCTCAAGCACCTGCTCGGCACGGCGCATGGCGTGCAGGGCAAGGACCTGGGACAGGATGAGGCCAAGCCGACCGAAGTGGTCTGGCATGACAAGGCACCCGAAGGCAAGCTCGACCTCGTCGTGACGCTGGACTTCCGCATGAGCACGACCTGCCTGTACTCCGACATCGTGCTGCCGACCGCGACCTGGTACGAGAAGAACGACCTCAACACCAGCGACATGCATCCCTTCATCCACCCGCTCTCCACCGCCGTCGACCCGGCCTGGCAGTCGCGCAGCGACTGGGAGATCTACAAGGGCTTTGCGAAGAAGTTCAGCGAAGTCTGCGTCGGCCATCTGGGCGTCGAGCGCGAGATGGTGCTCTCACCCCTGATGCACGACTCGCCGGCGGAACTGGCGCAGCCCTTTGGCGTGCAGGACTGGAAGCGCGGCGAGATCGACCTGATCCCCGGCAAGACCGCTCCCAACATGCTGGTGGTGGAGCGCGACTACCCCAATACCTACAAGCGCTTCACGGCCCTGGGCCCGCTGATGAACAAAATCGGCAACGGCGGTAAGGGCATCGGCTGGAACACGCAGACCGAAGTCAAACAACTCGGCGAACTCAACGGCCTGGAGCTTGCTGAAGGCGTGACCTGCGGCATGCCGAAGATCGACACCGACATCGACGCCTGCGAGGTCGTGCTGCAACTCGCGCCGGAGACCAACGGCCACGTGGCGGTGAAAGCCTGGCAGGCGCTGGGCAAGCAGACCGGCCTCGATCACACGCACCTGGCACTGTACCGCGAGGATGAAAAGATCCGCTTTCGCGACATCCAGGCGCAGCCGCGCAAGATCATCAGTTCACCGACCTGGAGCGGCATCGAATCCGAGACCGTGTCCTACAACGCCGGCTACACCAACGTGCACGAGATGATCCCATGGCGCACCCTGACCGGGCGCCAGCAGTTCTACATGGACCACCCATGGATGACGGCTTTCGGCGAGGGCTTTTGCAGCTACCGGCCACCGGTCGACCTCAAGACCACGGCCGGCATCCACGGCATCAAACCCAACGGCAACACCGAGATCGCGCTGAACTTCATCACGCCGCACCAGAAGTGGGGCATCCACTCGACCTACAGCGACAACCTGATGATGCTCACACTGAGCCGCGGCGGCCCGGTGATCTGGCTCAGCGAGGACGACGCGAAGCGCGCCGGCATCGTCGACAACGACTGGGTCGAGCTGTTCAACATCAACGGCGCTATCGCGGCGCGCGCCATCGTCAGCCAGCGCGTGAATCCGGGCATGGTCATGATGTACCACGCGCAGGAGAAGATCATCAACACGCCCGGCTCGGAGATCACCGGCATGCGCGGCGGTATCCACAACTCGGTGACGCGCATCGTGCTGAAACCCACCCACATGATCGGCGGCTACGCGCAGTTCAGCTACGGCTTCAACTACTACGGAACGATCGGCACGAACCGCGACGAGTTCGTGGTCGTTCGCAAGATGAACAAGGTCGACTGGATGGAAGAGGAAGCGCCCACGGCCGCCGCCTCGAGCACAGCTCACGCCTAAGGAGAAAACATGAAAATACGCGCTCAAATCGGCATGGTGCTCAACCTGGACAAGTGCATCGGCTGCCACACCTGCTCGGTCACCTGCAAGAACGTCTGGACCAGCCGCCCCGGGATGGAATACGCCTGGTTCAACAACGTCGAGACCAAACCCGGCATCGGCTACCCCAAGGAATGGGAGAACCAGGACAAATGGAATGGCGGCTGGATCCGCAAGGCCAACGGCAAGATCGAGCCGCGCCAGGGCGCGCGCTGGAAACTGCTGATGCGCATCTTCGCCAATCCGAACCTGCCGCAGATCGACGACTACTACGAACCCTTCACCTTCGACTACGCGCACCTGCAGTCGGCGCCCGAATCGAAGACGCTGCCGACGGCGCGCGCGCGCAGCCTGATCACGGGCCAGCGCATGGAGAAGATCGAGTGGGGTCCGAACTGGGAAGAACTTCTCGGCGGCGAGTTCTCCAAGCGCCGCAAGGACAAGAACTTCGACGACATCCAGAACGACATTTACGGCCAGTTCGAAAACACCTTCATGATGTACCTGCCGCGCTTGTGCGAGCACTGCCTGAACCCCGCCTGTGTGGCGAGCTGCCCGTCGGGCTCGATCTACAAGCGCGAGGAAGACGGCATCGTGCTGATCGACCAGGACAAGTGCCGCGGCTGGCGCATGTGCGTGAGCGCCTGCCCGTACAAGAAGATCTACTACAACTGGAAATCGGGCAAGGCCGAGAAGTGCATCTTCTGCTACCCGCGCATCGAGGCCGGTCAGCCCACGGTCTGCTCGGAAACCTGCGTCGGGCGCATCCGCTACCTCGGCGTGCTGCTCTACGATGCCGACCGCATCGAGGCCGCCGCCAGCGTCGAGCATGACCGCGACCTGTACCAGGCGCAGCTCGACATCTTCCTCGATCCGAACGACCCCAAGGTGATCGAGCAGGCGCGCATCGACGGCATCCCCGACCAGTGGATGCAGGCCGCGCGCAAGAGCCCGGTCTACAAGATGGCGGTCGAGTGGAAGGTGGCGCTGCCGCTGCACCCCGAGTACCGCACGCTGCCGATGGTCTGGTACGTGCCACCGCTGTCACCGATCAGCGCCGCCGCCAACGCGGGACAGATCGGCATCAACGGCGAGATCCCGGACGTCAAGCAGTTGCGCATCCCCGTCAAGTACCTGGCCAACCTGCTGACCGCGGGCGACACGCAGCCGGTCGAGCGCGCCCTGGAGCGCATGCTCGCCATGCGCGCCTACCAGCGCGAAAAGCACGTCGACGGCCGCATCAACACGGCAGCGCTGGACCAGGTGCAGATGACGCAGGCCGAAGTCGAGGAGATGTACCACGTGATGGCGATCGCCAACTACGAGGACCGCTTCGTGATCCCGACGACGCACCGCGAATACGCCGAGAACACCTTCGACATGCGCGGCGGCTGCGGCTTCTCGTTTGGCAACGGCTGCTCCGACGGCGCCAGCGAATCCAGCCTGTTCGGCGGACCGAAGCGCCGCACGATCCCCATCAAGGCAGGAGTCTGACCATGTCATTGATCACCACCCTTCCCGACGTTTCCATCAGCCTGCGCGTGCTGGCGCGGCTGCTGTCCTACCCGGACGCTGCGCTGCGGGCCGACCTGGCCGACATGCGCGACGCCCTGCACGCCCAGCGCAGCCTGCCGCCGGTGCGACTGGCCGAGCACGACGCGCTGATGGGCACACTGGCCGGTCCGAACCCGATCGACACCGAGAGCGCCTATGTCGAGTTGTTCGACCGCGGCCATGCGACCTCGCTGCATTTGTTCGAGCATGTGCACGGCGATTCGCGCGATCGCGGCCCGGCCATGATCGACCTGACGCAGACGTATGAGAAGGCCGGGCTCTTCCTGGCGCCGGGCGAACTGCCGGACTACCTGCCGGTGGTGCTGGAGTTCGTCTCGACGCAGCCGCCGCGCGAGGCGCGCGCCTTCCTCGGCGAGATGGCGCACATCTTCAACGCCATCTTCAACGCCCTGCAACAGCGCAGCAGCGCCTATGCCAGCGTGCTGGGCGCGCTGCTCGAACTCAGCGGCGAGAAGGCGCACGCGGTCAAGGTCGTGCCCGATGAAGCCATCGACGCCAGCTGGGAAGAGCCGGTCGTATTTGACGGCTGCTCGATCAAGGGCCAGGCCAAGCCGGGTCAGGTTCAACCGATTCACTTTGTCAGGAACGAGGCGGCGCGCCCCAACGCGAGCGCCGCCACACACGCCGGAGTCACACCATGAATGCACTCGACCATTTCCTGTTTGGCTTGTATCCCTACATCTGCCTGACCGTTTTCTTCCTGGGCAGCCTGATCCGCTTCGACCGCGACCAGTACACGTGGAAGAGCGACTCCTCGCAGCTGCTCAAGGCCGGACAGCTGCGCTGGGGCTCCAACCTGTTCCACATCGGTGCGCTATTCCTGTTCATGGGGCACTTCGCGGGCCTCCTGACACCGCACTTCGTCTACGAGCATTTCACGACGGCGCACGACAAGCAGTTGATGGCCATGATCAGCGGCGGCACAGCCGGCCTGCTGGGCTTCATCGGCGCGAGCCTGCTGCTGCACCGGCGCCTCTCTGAGCCGCGCATCCGCATCAACTCCAAGACCAGCGACATCGTGCTGCTGATCCTGCTCTGGCTGCAGTTCGCGCTCGGCCTGGCCACGGTGCCGGTTTCCGGGCAACACCTGGACGGCGGCATGATGATGGTGCTGGGCGAGTGGGCGCAGCGCATCGTGACATTCCGCGGCGGCGCGCCGGAACTGCTTGCCGAGGTCGGCTGGATCTTCAAGGCGCACATGCTGCTAGGCATGAGCATCTTCCTGATCTTCCCGTTCACGCGCCTGGTCCATGTCTGGAGCGGGTTTGGCACGGTGGCCTACCTGTTCCGCCCGTACCAGGTCGTGCGCGCACGCCGTCTGAACGTGCCCGCCGGGCAAAACCAGCCGCGCCGTCCCGGCGCCGGCGTTTGAGGACCGCAACATGGAACTCCAATCCGCCATTCGAAGCCCCATCGCCAGCATCAACGGTGTTGCGCTCAATACGCAGGACGAAGCACTTACGGCCGACGAGCTGCGCCAGCGCGCCTGCGCCGAACTGCTGCGCCAGGCCGCCATTGCCGAGGACCTGCTGGACGCCAACGACGCAGGCGCCCCGGACGGCATCCTGAGCGAACGGGCGAGCAGCGCGATCGAACTGCTGCTGGAACAGGCGCTCACGATCCCCGAGCCGTCGGAGGCCGCCTGCCGGCGCCATCATGCGGCGCACCAAAGCAGCTACAGCAGCGGTGAAAAGGTGAGGGTGCGTCACATCCTGTTCGCGGTCACGCCCGGCGTCGATGTGGCGGCCCTGCGCCAGCGCGCCGAAGGCTGCCTGCTCGACGTGCGTTGCCACGACGGCAGCGCGGCTGACAGTGGCTTTGCCAAGGCTGCCAGCACGCTGTCAAACTGCCCGAGCGGCGCGCAAGGCGGCGAGTTGGGCTGGCTCGGCGCCAGCGACTGCGCGCCCGAGTTCGGCAAGGAGTTGTTCGGGCAGACCGACGTCGGCGTGCTGCCGCGCCTGGTGCACAGCCGCTTCGGCTTTCATGTGGTTGAAGTGCTGGAGCGCCAGCCCGGCATCAATCAGCCCTTCGAAGCGGTAACGGGCGCTGTTGCCATGGCCTTGCGCCAGGCCAGCTATGTCACGGCGCTTCGCCAGTATCTGAGCCTGTTGGCCGGCCAGGCCGAGGTCATCGGGGTCGAACTCGACGCTGCCGAGACGCCACTGGTTCAGTGATTGAGCTGAACGGCATATCCTTCCCGGTCGAAGGGGATATAGTTACCGAAGGTTCCGGCCTTGATGGCCTCGACCATGGCCTGCAGCGGCTTTTCTGCTGCCTCGGAAGTCGGCATTACGCCGACGTTGCCCGCTAGGGCCGCCACAAAGACCAGTCGCCAGTCGTGTCCGAACTGGGCCGATTCTTCGACCAGCGCGGCAAACGAGTGCAATTCCTGCGCCGTGCGGTCCAGGCTCATCACCGGCTCCAGTGAACCGCCCTGCCCCGCCAGGTAGTTCTCGCGCTGCGCCGACGTGCTGTCGCGCGGCAATTCAACCGTTACAAATACAAAAAGCAGCCGCTGTGGCGTGCTTTGCTGCCGCGCAGCTTGTAACAAGTCGTCAAAACTGGAAATGTTCATTACAGGGTCTCTTATTTCGGGGAAGAATATACAAAAAAATAAATGCAAAAAGCAACACAGGTCGATTTATTTTTGTGGTCATAATACGCTAGATGTAGTGCTGAAATCAGCGATTCGACACTACCCCTAGTGCCCAAGTAGTTATCCCCACCCATAAAAGACTCACTGTCCAGGTTGCCGTAAATTAGCGTTTCGCGTGCTGCACGACGCCGGCTTTCGACACCATTTTTCAGGAAGAAGAACATGACCCAAAAGACACCCGAGCGGACAAGACCCCTGCTTTCACTCGCCCCTCAGCAAATCAGCGAAGAAGTGCTGATTGAAAAATACGGCAAGGGAACCGAGAAGACGATTCTGGACGTGAACCAGCGCGTAGCGCGCGCGTTGGCGGCGGTCGAGGCGCCGGACCAGCAAAAACAATGGGAAGCCAAGTTTCTGCAAGCGCTGCAAAACGGGTTTCTGCCAGCCGGCCGCATCCAGTCGGCCGCCGGCACGACCTTGTCAGCAACCCTGATCAACTGCTTTGTGCAGCCGGTCGGGGATTCGATCGCCCACATCGAAGACGGCCACCCCGGCATCTACACCGCGCTGACCGAGGCCGCCGAGACTATGCGCCGCGGTGGCGGCGTCGGCTACGACTTCTCACGCATCCGTCCGCACGGCGCCTGGGTCGGCAGCACACAAAGCAGCGCATCCGGACCGGTCAGCTACATGCGCGTGTTCGACCGCTCCTGCGAAACTGTCGAATCCGCCGGCGCGCGTCGTGGCGCGCAGATGGGTGTTCTTCGCTGCGACCATCCGGACATTGAAGAATTCATTCACGCCAAGGACACCGGCGACCTGAAGAACTTCAATATTTCCGTCGGCGTCACCGATGCCTTCATGCAAGCCGTGCAGAAGAACGAAGAGTTCACGCTGGTGCATCGGGCTGAGCCGGGCGTTGCGCAAAAGGCGGCCGGCGCCTACCAGGACAAGGACAGCGGCATCTGGATCTACCGCAAACTCGCCGCGCGCGAACTGTGGGACCAGATCATGCGTTCCACCTATGACCACGCCGAACCGGGCGTCCTGTTCCTGGACCAAATCAACCGCGACAACAACCTGTCCTATTGCGAAACCATCGCCAGCACCAATCCGTGCGCCGAACAGCCACTTCCGCCTTATGGTTGCTGCTGCCTGGGTTCGATTGACCTGACTCGCTTCATCAAGGATCCGTTCGAAGAAAACGCACGCTTCGACCACACGGGATTTGCCGAGGTGGCACGCGTGGCCACGCGCATGCTCGACAACGTGCTTGACGTCACCGTCTGGCCGCTGCCGCAGCAGCAGGAAGAAGCGCGCAGCAAGCGCCGCGTCGGCCTGGGCTTTACCGGACTGGGCGACGCGCTGGTCATGCTCAACCTGCGCTACGACACACAGGAAGCGCGTGACATGGCGCGCCAGATCTCCGAGTGGATGCGCGACACGGCCTACGACGCCTCGGTGGAACTGGCACGCGAGCGCGGCGCCTTCCCGCTCTTCAATGCCGACCTGTATTTGAGCGGCCAGACCTTCGCCTCGCGTCTGCCCTCGGGCCTGAAGGAGCGCGTGCGCACGCACGGCCTGCGCAATTCGCACCTGCTCTCGATCGCGCCGACCGGCACCATCAGCTTGGCCTTTGCCGACAACGCCAGCAACGGCATCGAGCCGGCCTTCAGCTGGACCTACACGCGCAAGAAGCGCATGACCGACGGCAGCTTCAAGGAATACGCGGTCGAAGACCACGCCTGGCGCCTGTACCGCCATCTGTTCGGCGAAGACCGCGCCCTCACGCCGGCCTTTGTCACGGCACTCGAGATGAGCGCGCAGGCGCATGAATCCATGGTTGCCGCCGTCGCGCCCTACATCGACACCGCGATCTCGAAGACCGTCAACGTGCCGGCCGACTACCCGTACGCCGATTTCCAGAACCTGTACATGGAAGCTTGGCAGTCGGGCCTGAAGGGCCTGGCAACCTACCGGCCCAATTCGATCCTGGGCTCCGTGCTCAGCGTCACGCCCAGCACGGCGCCGACCAGCGCAACGCCGCTGCAGATCGACGGCGCCAACCATCGCCTGTCGCTTGATCGCCTGCCGGTTCCGGTGCTGTCCTCGCTGCGCTGGCCGAGCCGTCCGCAGTTGCCCGGCGGCAACCCGGCCTGGACTTTCATGGTGCACCATCCATTCGGCGACTTCGCCCTGTTCGTCGGCGAACTCGCGCCTGAAGAAGGCGGCGCGCCCAAGCCATTCGAAGTCTGGGTCAACGGCACCGACCAGCCACGCGGCCTGGGTGCGCTGGCCAAGACGCTGTCGATGGACTTGCGCGCCAATGACCCGGCCTGGCTCGAACTCAAGCTTGATGCGCTGGCCACAGTGGCCGAAGAGCACTCGTTCGAGATGCCGTTCCCGCCGCACGGCGAACAGCGTCTGTTCCCCGGCGTGGTGGCCGCCACAGCGGCCGTGATCCGCTGGCGCTGCGATCAGCTCAAGGCCTTGCCGGGCAGCAATGCCAAGGTCGAGACACCGGTGATCGACGCCATGTTCAGCCGCGGTGAGCCGCAGACCGGCCCGTCCGGCACGCTGGCCTGGTCGGTCGACGTGGAAAACCCCGCCACTGGCGAAGCGCTAACGGTGACGCTCAAGGAAGTGAACCTGCCCGGCCACGATGGCGCCATCGTCACGCGACCCTGCGCGGTCGGCTTCTCCGGCAACTACCCGCGCGCCCTCGACGGCGTGGCGCGGTTGCTGTCACTCGACATGCGCGTGATCGACCCGGCCTGGATCGGCATGAAGCTGCGCAAGTTGCTCAATTACGCCGAGCCACTCGGTCACTTCATGGCCTTTGTGCCTGGGCTGCCGCATGGCGAGCGACGCCAGCAGACTTGGCCTTCCACGGTCGCCTATATCGCGCGCCTCATCATCCACCGCTACGCCATGCTCGGCGTGCTCGATGAAGAAGGTTTCCCGCTGCGCGAGATGGGTGTGCTCGATGCGCCGAAGGACCATGAAGCGGTCAGCACGATGGCCGGCAAGGTCTGCCCGGAATGCGGCAACCCGACCGTCATTCACAAGGACGGCTGCGATTTCTGCACCGCCTGTGGCTATGTAGGACAGTGCGGCTGAACAATAATCGTTCACGCATACAAAGTTTTTGCGCAAGAAAAGTGAAAGTGCTTGCCAGCCATAGCTATGAAGCAGGTCATCTAGACTAACCCAGCTTATCGATTGATTTCTAAGGCAGTTCCCCCAGTTGGAGGGCTGCCTTTTTTTTCGAAATTGTTCCTATTGCGATTCTGGAATTCTCCGTAATCTTGCGGCTTCTTATTTAGTTCAAATATTGTTTCAAGGTGCCTCCACGGGCAGTAAGTTCTTCGAGGGTACGACCGTCGGGATCCCCGATGGCCACTCAAAGTGCCCCACTTATGGCCAGTCAAACTGCTCCACCCCGACCACCGTAAATTGATTTGCTGACCTGGGCGCACCAGTAGCTCGGAGGTCACCGGGCAGGACGTTACTTTCA
>Ga0209697_10000953_pt1 | contig 46932 bp, 45 predicted proteins | sample AliMusrvi5mmetaG_FD_184115 | JGI IMG/M metagenome (GOLD analysis project Ga0209697, IMG submission 184115) | Freshwater lake bacterial and archeal communities from Alinen Mustajarvi, Finland, to study Microbial Dark Matter (Phase II) - Alinen... | ecosystem: Environmental > Aquatic > Freshwater...
CATCATAACCAGAACTGAGCAGGGGGAGAATGAAAATTGGTAAACAAAAGGCAGCACGATATATTAGGCTGCAGGGGCAGAGTACGCAAACGTGAGCATGCTGAGAGATTTTTTACCTCATTTCAGGTGCACTGTTTGTCAGGGGTGAACCACTGATACTCGATTTCTTCCCTCCCATAAAACTGAACGGCCAAGTTATGCACGGAGTGGTTTCCATTTTGCCTCAAAAATTCTGTTTCACAGAGGCTCATGAATAATTCAGGCTAAATTGGTAAAATACATAAGGAATTTATCTTTTATTGATCACTATGATTGCTTCAAATAAACTTGTATCCCGAGATGAAGCTCTTGAAAAGGTTCGGGCATGGCAGGCTTCCGGTAAAAAAGTTGTCTTTTCTAATGGCTGTTTTGATATCCTTCATGCTGGACATGTTGAGTACTTGACGGCAGCAAAAAAGCTTGGCGATGTACTCCTTATTGGGTTGAACAGTGATGCTTCGGTCAGTCGACTCAAAGGTACGAATCGTCCGGTCTGTTGCGAAACAGACCGCGCTGCGGTGCTCTCTGCTCTGCAGGTTGTTGATGCTGTCACCCTTTTTGATGAAGATACGCCTGAGGAGCTGATTGGTACTTTGTTGCCCGACATTCTTGTAAAGGGATCAGACTGGGCAATCGAGCGTATCGCCGGAGCACGTGCGGTACTTGAACATGGCGGCGCTGTGCTGACTATTCCCTTGCTTGAAGGCCGTTCAACGAGCGGCATAATCGAAAAAATCATTCAGCTTTACTCTCAATCGTCGACCTGCGGTGGAACGGATTAAACACTACAGCCTCAAGCTTCTCACAGCCTTTCTTGCATTCATGCTTGTGCTGTCGTTTGCCTCCCTGATTGTCCTGAACAGCGGAGTGCTTGACCGATTTGCCAAAAATCTGGCTATCAGCCTGTTTAACAAGAAGCTTTTAGGAAGACTGGAACTGCAGGAGTTGCATCTGAAGTTTCCTAACAATGTCACCCTCATCAATCCCCGGATTTATGGGCCGGGAGAAAAGACACCAGCTCTTGAAGCACGTTCTCTTTCTCTGCAATTCAATTTTCTCACGCTCCTTCAGCCTGACATCAAGACCTTGTATGTGCGTCGAATTACAGCCGATTCGCTCAACGCAAGGGTTATTGAAGAGAAAAACGGTAAACTTAATCTTAAGCTTATTTTCACCTCCCGCGACCCCGACTCGACAAAAGCACCGCTGGAACATTTTTTCTGTAAAAACCTGCGGATTAACAATAGTAATCTCTCTTACTCCGGGAAAATCATCGGGGGAGACATCGTAAATGTACACGCAAAAGAGATCAATCTGGAGCTCTCAGAATTCACTGTCAAGAAAAAACTTCTGAAGGGAACACTTGACCACCTGAAGTTCAACATTCCCCAGAGTCGCTTCTTGTTGCAGCAAGCATCAGGAAAATTTCTTTTTTCTGAAACCCGTTCCGAGGTGCGTGCCCTGAAAGTGGCGAGCAGTCATAGCCATGCTGAGCTCTCGGCCACTGTTGATCACTTCAATATTTTCTCCCATCAGTTACAAAATCAACTTGCCCTCAGCACCTCCTTCCTGAATATTCAGGAGCTGTCCATACAGAGCGATGACCTGAAACTCTTGCGCCCGGAACTTGTTATCCCTTCGGGTCTCTACACTCTTAAAGGCAACGCCAGAGGGAAAAGCGACAATGTTACAATCATTGATGCGCTTCTGACGCACCTTAAAAGCAGAGTTGCTGTGAAAGGAGAGCTGCTGAACCTGCTTAACAGAAATGCCTTTGCTTATCTACTGAATTGCGACAGTTCCAAAATTGCCGAGCCCTTTGTTGAGTCACTCATGAAAGAGAGTTCGCAAAAGGAAATTGCCCGAAAAACCGGCGACATTACCTTTTTGGGAACTGCCAAGGGTAACCTGAATACCGTAAAGGCAGATATTACGATTCTCTCTGCGGCCGGAAAGGCATCAGTGACAGCCGAAGCATCAAGGAAAGAATCAGCACAGCTTTTTTGTAAAGGCACGTTTTTGCTGAAAGATTTCAAGCCGCACATCCTTATGGCGTCAGATCCCGGAAAAAGCCTTGTCAATGCTTCCGGCAGTTTTGAGGGAATAATGGACTACAAGGAGGTTCGCCAACTGAGGCTTGACATGAAGGTCGCTAATTCCTTCTGGAAAAATCAGCCAGTGAAAGAGGGCACCATCTCAATGAATTACAGTAACAGCCTGCTGAATACTTCTCTGTTTCTGAAAAACGACCAGACAAGTCTCACGCTTGACGGCGGAATCGACTGGAAAGATAAAGCTCCCCGCTACCATGCGTCCGGAAAAACAACAAGGTTCGATATTTCAAAACTACTCGATGCAAAAAAGTTCACCACTGATCTGAACGGAGTCTTTGCCATACAAGGATCAGGATTTGATCCTGGAATGCTGAACGTCGCTGCGGTTATGCAGTTTGCTCCCTCAACAATCAACGGGCTCGAGCTTAAGGAACATTCGAAAGCTTCCATCGAAATTGTTCAGAACGCAGCCTCCTCACGGGCAAACATAAACAGCGATTTTCTTGACATTGTTGCTGAAGGCGATTATTCGTTCGAAGAATTGTTTAATCTTGGGAAGTTTGCAGTTTCTGGTATTTCAAGGGAAATAACTGGACAGAATATCTGGCAGGCTTCACATCCTGCTCCTGTTACTGCGGGCAATACACTCAAGAAACCGTTCACGGTCAGCTATTACATCACGGTCAAAGATATCTCACCGCTATCGCTGTTTTTGCCGCTGCAGAACCTTACCCTGCAGGGCCGGGCTGATGGGCGTGCTGTATACCGTAACGGGCAGTGTTCGATCAGCTCTTCAATCAACCTTGCCAGTCTGCACTCGCGCGACAACTTGTTTTTTGAAAATCTCTCTCTGGAGGCTGGAGTAGAATGCAACGGCAACGGAGCTCCGCAAGCTTCGGTAACCGGCAAAGCTTCTTCAATAACCATTGCCGGTAAAAAAGCTGGTAATGCCGTTTTTTCGGCCCACTATACACCATCACATCTTGAAGCCGCCCTCGACATTGCCATACCTGATAATGCACAGAGTATGTCGGTTAAAGTTACAGCATCAAAAAGCAACAGCGGCTATGAGCTGCTGTTCAACCACCTGTCAATTAAAGATGCTGCGGGGATATGGCATGCCGAGGAGAACTCACGTATCATGCTGGACAGAACATCGGCGAGATTCAACCATTTTACACTGGGAAAAGGAACGCAACGAGCGGTGCTTGATGGCGCACTGAGTAACTCGCAGCCGGGCAGTTTTCAGTGTTCTTTGTCAAATATTGAACTCAACGAGTTGAAACGGTTTGCTGTTAATCCCGCTCTTGACAAGCTTGCAGGTACAATCAATGCATCGTTGACGGTCAGCGGAAACCCGGCTTCGAAAATAAGTACGCTCACCCTTAACGGACAGGGAATCCGTTATGGTAAATTCATGATTGGAACACTGCAAGGCAATGCCAGTCACCTTGGAAATCAGCTTCGTTTTAAAATACACAGCAGTGCTCCAATACCGGAGAAAATTTCAGAACAAGCTTCCCCATCAGTAAACACTTTCGATGGCAGCGGCACGATTCCTCTGGTTCTCAACTACTATCCCCTGCAGTTCCATACGGCTGAGCAACAAACGATAAGCGCATCATTCCAATCGGATAATCTTTCTGCCCAGTTTCTTGAATACCTGCTGCCTTTCTTAACCTCGGCTGAAGGCATTATCCCGACTACGCTTAAAATTGAAGGGAAAACACCCAAGCCAGACATTTTCCTTACGGCTCATCTGCGTAATACAAAAATTAAAATAGAAGCAACGCAGGTCTCTTATCAACTCAATGGTGAAGTGTATGTCACCCCTAACGCCCTTGAACTGAGGGATATAACCGTCAGTGATAACCTTCATGGAAACGGAAATATTAACGGTGTGGTAATGCTTGAAAAGCTGAAACCAAAAGAGCTGAATCTTACCGGCAAATTTTACAAGCTCCTCTTGTTTAACAAAAAAGACAAACAGGATGAAACCTCGTTCGGCAGCATTACCGGTTCAACCAATAATATTCTTGTTCATGGTAACCTCTCCGCACCGGTGATTGAAGGAGAATTAAGAATTGATGCGACGGATTTTTCGCTCTATCGAACAGGTGCCAATGAAAGTGCAAAGTATCTTGGCGTTGATAAATTTATTGAATTTGTCCCCCGTTATCCATCCCGAAGTCCTGCGGTCAGCATTGGAAAAAATGGAGCCGCGACAAAACCGACTGAGTTTTATTATTCGCTGATCGATATCCTGCAGGTAAATAACCTGCGACTCAGCAGTATTGAACCACTCAAGTATACCGTTATTTTTGACCGCATCAGAGGCGAACAACTTGAAACGTCCATCAACAATCTCTCCCTGATTGTCAACAAAAACAATCAGCAATACCGACTCTTTGGATCGGTAAACATCATCGGTGGTAAATACAAATTGTCGAATACTAACTTTGACCTGCAGAATGGAGGAAAAATCACCTGGAACAATGTTGATATCCGGAGCGGAGTTATGGACAATCTGTACGGCAACAAATACGTAAACGCTTCAAACCAGCAAACCGGTGAACGAGACAATGTTAACCTGCTTTTGGCCATAACAGGGACGCTTAATGACCCGCGGGTTGCCATGGGCTATTACCTGAATGAACAGACACAGCCTTATGCTTCGGTCAACATGATCGGCGATAAATCGAGCCAGATTGATCCTAACGCAGAATTGAACGTCATTTCCATGCTGCTGTCAAAGCAATGGTATATCAAGCCGGGAAGCGGCGGTCAGAATGGAAACATTGCTGTTTCGAGCGTCGGCTTCTCTACTGGCTCCGGCATTCTTTCATCCCAGATTTCGAAGGTCATTCAGGATATCGGAGGACTTGAAAGTTTCAACGTCAATGTGGGAATGGATAAACGCGGGGCTCTGAGCGCACTTGATCTTTACTTTGCACTCAGTATCCCAGGTACCGATGGAAAAGTCCGCTTTATCGGAACAGGCGGCTCTGCCGACATCGGGGGCTCAACTACCTCCAATTATTACGGAACATCACAAAAAATTGAATATCGGGTTACTCCAAAAATCTACATCGAAGCCTCCCGCTCTTTCGGACAAGGAGGGGGTTCAACATCCAGTTCAAACCTGCAGAAACCTGCAGAAACATGGGGTGCCAGTCTTTCGTACAAAGAACGTTTCCAAACCTGGGATCAGTTCTGGAAACATCTGATACCATCATCCGATAAGAAGAGATAAATCCTTTCTGTTTTTGTAAATTATCCACATATCCATTCTGTAACAAACTTTGTAATAACGTGTTGAGAGGAAAAAACATCATCATCGGCATCTGTGGTGGCATTGCCGCCTATAAAACACCGTTGCTTGTAAGGCTTCTAAAAAAAAGAGGCGCGAATGTCAGAATCGCTCTCACAGAAGGGGGAAGCCGCTTTGTCAGTGAACTTGCACTTGCAACAGTTTCAGAAGAACCGGTATACCGTTCTATCTTTCCTCCAACACAGATCGAAGGTACTGATTATACAGGCCATATCTCTCTTGGTGAATGGGCCGACGCTCTCGTCATTGCTCCGGCAACAGCAAATACTCTGGCCAAACTTGCTGCCGGTCTTTGCGATGATATGCTTACCGCCTGTTTCATAACCCTGCGACCCGGCAAACCAGTGCTGATATTTCCGGCAATGGACGGCCAGATGTTCCTTTCGGCTTCTGTTCAGAGAAATATAAAAACCCTTACTGCTCAGGGGTGCCGTCTTATAAGCCCTGAAAGTGGCGAGCTTGCTTCAGGACAGTCCGGTCTCGGTCGTATGCCGGAACCTGAGTCTATTCTGGAATATCTGGAAGAAGAACTTGATTCCATAACAGAACGCTCTCCGCTTTATGATAAATCGGTGGTGGTTACCGCAGGCCCGACACGGGAAAAAATTGACGGTGTCCGTTTCATCTCAAACTACTCTTCTGGCAAGATGGGATTTGCTATTGCACGCGCTGCAGCAAAGCGCGGCGCCAGAGTAACACTGATTACCGGACCAGTTCATCTTGAGACGCCATTCGGGGTAGAACGTCTTGATGTTGAAAGCGCAGCAGAAATGCATAGTGCAGCTCGTCGATTTTTTAATAGTTCCAACATTTTTGTTGGGGCGGCAGCAGTATCCGATTACCGCACTTTGGCTCCTTACGAAGGAAAAATGAAAAAGGATGAAGACGAGATTGTAGTTACCCTTGTAAAAAATCCCGATATTCTTGCTGAATTCAGTATGCAAAAAGCTCCGGGGCAGCTTGCCATAGGGTTTGCGCTTGAAACTGAAACAGGTTTGGATAATGCCCGAAATAAACTGCTTGAAAAAAAACTTGATCTTATTGCTTTCAATTTTTTTGACCGCATAACCTCCGGTTTTGAAGTCGATACAAATATTCTTACTCTGATAGATCGCGATGGTGTTACAACAGAACTTCCCCAACTGACAAAGGATGACGCCGCAGGAAAACTGCTTGATGCCATAGAAATACTCTGCCTGGGAAATGGGAATAACACCTGAAAAAAATAATTACTTATTTCATGCAAGGTTTTTTATTCGCTGAAAATGAACCGAGCCGACCAGCAGAAAAAGATTCCGTTACATCATCCTCAGATCTGGCTCTGTTGTTCGAAACAGCAAAAGAGTGTCGCAAATGCATGCTTGCCGGAACCAGGCAAAACTTTGTCTTCGGTGAAGGCAATCCTTTAGCAAACCTTGTTGTTATTGGGGAGGCTCCCGGAGCCGAAGAAGATGCTTCCGGTCGACCTTTTGTAGGAAGATCAGGACAACTTCTTGATAAAATTCTTCAGGCTGCCGGATTTAGTCGAGAAGAGGTCTATATATGTAATATCCTGAAATGCCGTCCACCCGGCAACAGGAACCCGCTCGACGATGAAATCAGGAGCTGTATGCCCTGGTTGCTCCAGCAACTGCAGATTATCAATCCGAAGGTTATCCTTATGCTTGGTAAAGTCGCTGCCAACACCATTCTCGATAATACTCTTTCATTGGGAGCTATGAGAGGAAAACTGACGACATGGAAAGGATATGACTGTTTTATTACCTATCATCCCGCAGCCCTTCTGCGTAACCCCAATTGGAAAAAAGGATGCTGGGAAGATATTCAGGCAATGATGCGTCATTACGCCACAATCTGCGGCAAAGAAACGCTTTAAATAGAGTAAACCGATGATCAAGAAAGCGCCTGTTGCCATAGATTTCAGCAAGGATATTGACTTCACTCAGGAAAGTCGCATTCCCCCCTATTCAACTGAAATTGAGCAGGAGGTGCTTGCCTGCATTCTGCTTGAGGATGACCCCATTGAACAGGTTATCCAGATCTTTGGCGATAATGGCGAAGAGGTCTTTTATGAAAGAAGACATCAGATTATTTTCAAGGCGATGATGCAGCTTTACCATAAACGGCAGGCAATTGATATTATCACCGTCAGCGAAGAGCTGCTGAAGATGAATGAGCTTGAACCTGTCGGCGGAAGACACTACTTGGCAGAGCTTTCGGGGAAAGTTATCAGCGCCGCCAATATTGAGTACTATGCCCGTCTGGCCAAGGAAAAGTATCTTTACCGGCGCATGATCTCAATATCGGCGAAAATATCCGGTGTGGCTTACAGTTCATCGATGGATATTTTCGATCTTGTTGAACATGCTTCCCAGCAGTTCTTCAATATTTCCCAGGCCGGTATTAAAAAGAAGGCCTCTTTAATTAAAGAACTTGTTAAAAACGGCATACGGATGCTTGAAAGCCTGAGGGCTTCACAATCATCCGTTACCGGCGTAGGATCGGGATTCTCCGAACTGGATCAGCTTACTGCCGGATTTCAGCCATCCGACATGATTATCATTGCAGCAAGGCCTTCTGCAGGAAAAACAGCATTAGCGCTTGCGGTTGCACGTAATGCCGCCGTTGATTTTGATACCCCGGTCCTTTTTTTTAGCCTGGAAATGGCGGAGGTTCAACTGGCCATAAGGCTGATGTGCGCCGAAGCTTATGTTGAATCACAGCTTGTCAGAACTGGTCGTATCACGCCTGAAATGATGGGAAGGATTATCAACAGTATGGACAAGCTTAATGAAGCAAAGCTGTTTATTGACGATACGCCAGGCATCTCTATTATGGAACTTGCCGCCAAAACCCGAAGGATGAAACAAGAGCACAATATCGGCATGATTGTGGTAGATTACCTGCAGTTGGTAACACCTGTCAGGGATGGCAGAACGAACCGCGAGCAAGAGATCGCGCAGATATCCCGTTCATTGAAAGCTCTTGCCAAGGAACTGAATATTCCAGTCATAGCCCTTGCACAGCTTAACCGTTCTGTCGAGCAGCGCTCAGGCGACCGAAGACCCCAGCTCAGCGACCTCAGGGAGTCCGGTTCGATAGAACAGGATGCTGATGTGGTGATGTTTCTGTCAAGACCGGAAATGTACGGCAAAACAACCTTTGAAGATGGGTCATCAACAAAAGATATTGTTGAAATTGTAATCGGCAAACAGAGAAACGGCCCGATCGGAGACATCCGGCTCTTGTTCCTCAAAAATTATGGCCGCTTTCAGTCAACGGCTAACAGCTATATTACTGCCGGAGAGGGAAAAGGAGCTTCCCAGGAACAGTATCAGCCTTCTTTGCCTGAGCAAGAAAAAACGAATTCCAGCGCATTCATCACTCAAGACGACGCACCTTTTTAAGAATTATTATGCAAGATAATAAACGACTAACAAACTCCGGAAGCCGGACAGAAAAACCGGCAGTTCCTCTCAAGGGAAAAGAAGCAACATACTCAGGAATCGGCGGCTCAAGAGGCATTACCATCGGAGAGTGCTATGCGTTCATCAAGGAGGAGAGTAAACATGAAATCAGGGAACTAAACGAAAAAAACATCAATGAAGAGATTGAAAGATTTTTTGCCGCCTTGAACCGATCCGAACATGAGCTGAAGAAAATTGAGCAGCTCACCATCAGGAAACTTGGAAAGAGCTACTCCAATCTGTTTCAGGCTCAAATCATGATGCTGCGCGATCCAATACTGCTTGATACTATTTGCAATCGTATCCGATCGGAACGCAAAGGCGCACATCTCGTTATTGCTGAAGAGTTCGATCACTATTTTCAAAATTTTAAAAATTCCGACAACCGGATTTTTCAGGATCGGGCTGATGATTTTCACGATATCAAGAACCGGATTATCAGAAACCTGAATATCAGAAAACTTCATTCATGGATACCTGAAGGGGTCATTGTTGCGTCCGACAGCCTCTCCCCTGCGGATATTATCCTTTTGAGCCGCAGCAATGTCAAAGGTTTTGTCACTGACTCAGGTGGAAAAACCTCGCATATCTCCTTAATTTGCAAGTCACTCAAGATTCCGATCGTTGTCGGGCTTGGGAATATCTCTGAAAAGGTCTCGACCGGCACGCCGATGATCATCGACGGAAATACAGGTACCGTCATTATACATCCTGAAGAAAAAACCGTCGAGAGATACCATAAAATAAAAGAAGAGGCGCAAAAGAATGAAGAAAATACCTCATTAACGGCTGAACTACCCGCAACAACAAAATGCGGTGTAAGGATCACCTTTTATGCCAATATCGATTTCAAGGAAGAGGTGTCCACCATTAAAACTGCTGGAGCTGAGGGAGTAGGGCTCTTCAGAAGTGAAAACCTCTTCACTGAAGGCACAAATGTGCCGAGCGAATCAGAACAATTCACCTGTTACAAGGAAATGGCTGAAGCCATAGCTCCGATGCCTCTGGATATCCGCCTGTTTGATATTGGTGGCGACAAGCTGATCTATTCTCCAGTCAAGGAGCCAAATCCCAACCTGGGATGGAGGGGTATCAGGATACTGATTGATCTGCCCAAAATACTTGACGCACAGGTCAGGGCCGTCATCAGGGCCAATCGGCTTGGTAATGTTAATATCCTTATTCCGATGATCATGTCGCTCGAAGAGATTCGATATGTCCGGGCATCTGTCGAGAAACACTACTCCGAGCTGGCGTTGGAGACCGATGAGCAAGTTGAAAAGCCGAGGATCGGGGCAATGATAGAGATTCCGGCAGCAGTAGAACTGATTGATGAGATTACAAGATCTGCTAATTTTATCAGCATCGGAACCAATGATCTCACACAGTACACCCTGGCTGTTGACAGAAACAATGTCATTGTACAAGATCTCTTTGAAAAATTCCACCCGGCAGTTATCCGGCAACTCCACCGGATTATAACAACTGCCAATAAAAATCACTGCAAAGTGATGATTTGCGGCGACATGGGCTCTGATCCTCTCGCCCTTCCCTTCTTGTTAGGGTGCGGACTCAGAAAATTCAGCGTTGTCGTCTCGGATATCCCGAACCTCAAATCACTGGTATCCCGCTACTCGCTTGCTGAAACAGAAGAGCTAGCCCGGGAATGCCTTTCACTTAATACGCCAGTCGCCATCAAATCCTGCCTGGAAGCATTCCATGCAGGATTTGATATATCTTAGGGACGAGAGTCCTCGACTTTACGCAATGAATGAAGATATTCTCCAATCATTTGTTGCTGTTTAGCCTGGAACAGTTGCGGAGCAACAGTTATTTTTTCAGCCTTCACATCAAGCCCTGCGGGAAGAGCTTTCTTCGTGACCAGCACAACAGCGTAGCCATCGGTTGTTTTAACCGGATTGGAAAGCTTTCCAAGAGCAAGCCCCGACATAGCTTCAACAAGAGCACGATCAACACCATAGCCAGGAATATAACCGTCGCTCCACCGTATACTGTCTGCGGTTACAATATGCATGCCAGCATTCGCTGATACTATCTTTTCAAGCGTCGATCCGGGTCCCTTTACCATGACTGCAAGTTTTTTCTCCAGAGAGGCCCCTTTCTTTTCGCGTACCAGTTTCGCTGTAATGATCGGTTTCAGTTCTTGATCAAGCATACGGTATCCGGTATCATTTTTGCCGGTTAGACGCATAACATAAAACCCTTTTTCGGTTTCAAGAACGTCCGAAACGTCTCCTTCTCCTGCCTTGAATGCATAAGCAGTCACTTTCTCACTATAGCCTATCTGTGGAATCAACATGCGCTTGATGAATTCTCCTGTCTTTTCGATCGGCAGCTTTTCACTTGCTGCACTCTTGTCAAAACCTTTCTCTTTGGCATTTTGCTGAAACGCCATGGCTCGACGACGCTCACTGTCTACCGTTTCCGTGGATGAACGAATATTCCTTACAATCTCTGAACAGAGAACAGCACGTTGATCAAAGCCCGTCACCTTGATAATATGCAGTCCAAACTGTGTCTGCACAGGCCTGAGAATGGCCCCTGGTGAGGCGCTGAAAACCGCTGCGGAAAATGCAGGAAGCATACGCTCTTTGCTGAACCAGCCAATGTCGCCCCCATTGACGGCACTGCCGGGATCAGCGGAATATTTTCTTGCAAGCACTTCAAAAGGAACACCTGCCTGAATCTGTCTATAAATAAGTATCGAAAGTTCTCGAACCTTCTGAACTTCATCTATGTTTGCAGGATTGAAGCGCAAGAGAATATGCGATGCTCTGGCAACTGGCTGAGGAGACGAAACCACCTTTTTGATTTTGATCAAGCGGTATTCCCCCCGATCGGCTACCGGCCCAACAATCGTTCCCTGTTTGAGATTCGACGGACTGAAAACAACTGCGCCCGCCACTGGTGAAAAATCCGCACGGCTATAGGTTACGTTGATACCAGTCGGACGGTCACTCTGCATTTTAACATAGTCGCTCTCATTGACCGCACCGGAAAAATCGGCACGAATCGTTTCAAGTTCGGTTCGAACGGCAAGACTGTCTTTTGATGACGGCTTCAGTGGGAAAAAAATAAAGTCGGCTTTTCTTGTAGGATACTCCTGCTTAAAAAGCTCTTTATGCGCATCATAATACTGCTTAATTTCAGCGTCTGTCACAAGAAAGTTACTGTCTGTACCTGCAAAACTTAAAGGAACCGGAATAAAAGAGGCTGCAAAACGTGAAAACTTCCTGCTGACTATATCGCCAAGCTCCCGGTCGGTAATATGATCAAGGGTTTGAAGAGCCCTGACCAGCTTATTTTCCTTGAGTTCCAGGCGAACATACTTTTCAAGCTGAAGCCATAACTCCTTATTGTGTGGATCACGGCGGGCACTCTCCAGTTTTTTGCGATCAAGTACCCCCGTTGCAGGATCAGTAAAATATTGACGAACCACCATGGGTGGGGTTGGGCTGTTAAGTGCCTCGACTACCTCCTGATCCTGAAGAGTAATACCGAATTTTTCAAACTGCTGCTCAAGCAAAGTCTGGTCAACCAGAGCTGTCCATGCCTTTTCTTGCAACCCGAGTTCAATTTCTGATGTAACTTCGACTCCAGGATTGCTCCTTCGAAAATTTTCAGCAACGGCCTTGTAGGCATCATCATACTGGCTATAAGCAATAGGCTTTCCATTCACCGTGCCAGCCTGATTTTCTTTTTTACCTGTTTTTCCAGAAAAATTCATTCCCCATTCGAAAACAATCAGCGCAAGAAATGCTGCCAGAAGAGTGTAGAGGATAATATGTGTCTTATCCCGCAAGCTGGACATTACAGCCATGGCTTATTCCTTCAATTAAATGATGTTGTTAAAAAATATTGTCGTTCCAACCTTCCCTGCCAACCAGCGGCACAAACGTAAACTGCTGAAATACTTCCCTCCTGAAATCATCACTATCACTGGTAATCACCGTCATCTGCTGTGAATCAGCATTACCTACAGGAATAACCATACAACCGTGTTCCCCAAGCTGGTGCTTCAGCGACTCCGGTTCCTCAGGTGCTCCTGCAGTGACCACAATACCATCAAAAGGCGCCTCATCAACCCATCCCAGCGTTCCGTCTCCACAGCGACAGGCAATGTTCAGACCAAGACAGGAAAAAAGTTTTTCAGCTCTTTCATATAACTCGAAAATCCGTTCGATGGTATAAACAGAATAACCGAGTGCATCAAGAATTGCGGACTGATAACCTGATCCGGTTCCTATTTCCAGTACTTTCCCGGAAGGAGATCTCTCAACAAGCAATGTCGTCATATAAGCCACGGTATAAGGCTGGGAAATAGTTTGCCCGAACCCTATAGGATACGCACCGTCATTATAGGCTAAATCTGTGGCATCAACGTCAAAATAAAGGTGTCGTTGAACCTCCCAAAAAGCATCAAGCACCCGCAGGTTAACAATACCATACTGTTTCAGCGTTTCAACCATCTCGCGCCGTCTGAGATCCTGAACTTTTTGCGACCCCTTCATCATCAAAAGTCAACCCGTTGAACTTATCTCTTCAATCAACTGCAGGTATTATAAGATTATCTGCTCTCTCACTGAACTGGCTAATATTGCATCAAAAACAACAAAAAACAATTTCCGGGACTCAGTTTACCATTTTTGGCAATAAATCCCACACGGCTTACCTGCTGATCCATTTCCTCTATAGACACCAACACTATTCCTCGCTTCATTAACGATCAAGCTAACGACCAAGAATCGCGGCAACAAACTCTGCACGGTCAAACAACTGAAGGTCATCGATTTTTTCACCGACACCGATATACTTGACTGGCAACTTGAGTTCGCGTGAAATGGAGAGCACAATTCCGCCCTTTGCCGTCCCGTCAAGCTTGGTAACCACAAGTCCGGTAACCTGTACAAACTTTGTAAATTCCCTGGCCTGCTGGACGGCATTCTGCCCGGTTGTGCCGTCAAGAACAAGCAATACCTCATGAGGCGCTTCAGGAATCCTCTTTTTAGCCACCCGCATTATTTTGGCAAGCTCCTCCATCAAGTGGCTCTTGTTATGGAGACGCCCGGCAGTATCAACAAGCACCACATCGGCATTTCTGGAAACCGCAGCACTGACGGCATCATACACGACCGAAGCAGGATCGGAACCCTGGGCCTGTCCGATCATTGGAACACCTGCCCTGTCGGCCCATATTTGAAGCTGCTCATAAGCCGCAGCCCTGAACGTATCTGCCGCCGCTATGATGACTTTCTTGCCTGCTTTGTCATAATTGCGGGCTAATTTGGCAACGCTGGTGGTTTTGCCAGCGCCGTTCACTCCGACAATTAAAATGACGTAGGGCTTCGCCGGAAGAGGCGCATCAAAATCAAGCGGATGCTCCTCCCCGGTCTCCTCGAGCATCTGTTGAATCTCCTCCATCAGCATTTTGTTCAGCTCCTCTTCAGAGCGATAACTCTCTGTTTTTGCCCGCTCCGTAATTGCCTCAACAATCCTTAGCGTGGTCTCCACACCAACATCGGCAGCAACAAGAATCGTTTCAAGCTCCTCAAGAAACTCTTCGTCTATCTCTGTTTTTCCTTTTGTAATAACGGAAAGCTTTTCCCGAAAAGTATCTCGGGTTTTTTCGAGCCCTTCCTTCAGTCTTGATATTTTGAACTTGTCAAAAAAACCCATAAAAAGAGGATATTACCTTCTGTTATTGATAGTAGAACCCATCTGGAGTGGAGTGACTATAAAGCGTTCCACCCCTCTATCAGGATGAACTTTAATTTACGTAAAAAAATGCCATATAAAGCTATTTCGGGAATTGGGGAATTTGGCCTGATTGACAGAATCGCTGCACTTGTTGAACCCACCCTCCTTGCCGTACCGGAACTGTTGACGGGAATAGGCGACGACTGCGCGGTCTTTCAGCCTTCAGCAGAACTTTTGCAGGTATCAACAACCGACATGCTTGCCGAGCAGGTGCACTTCGACCTGCTGACAACACCCCTGAAACATCTGGGAAGCAAGGCTATCAGCGTCAATGTCTCCGATATCTGCGCCATGAATGCCACACCCCGCTACGCCCTCATCGCGCTTGCCGTGCCAACATCATTCCCGATTACAATGATTGAAGAACTCTACATCGGCATGAGTCATGCGGCAAAAGAGTATGGAATTGCCATTGCGGGCGGTGACACCTCATCATCACAATCCGGTCTGGTCATTTCAGTCACCATGATCGGTGAAGTGTCACCGGAGCAGATCACCCGCAGAAGCGGCGCCAAACCCGGGGATTTGCTCTGTGTAACCGGGTCGCTTGGCGGTGCTGCCGCTGGCCTGAAACTGCTCACGCGCGAAAAAGAGATCATGCTAAACCATATTGAACACAACGAACCATACACACAAAGCGTGATCGGTGGCCTGAAGGAGTACAGCGAAGCCATACAGCAGCAATTGCTTCCTCTTGCCCGCATTGATATTGTAAGGCTCTTTCATAAGAAGAATATCCGCCCCTCTTCGATGATCGACATTTCCGACGGGCTCAGCTCTGATCTCCAGCATATCTGCCACCAGTCAAAAACAGGCGCACTGATTCGGGAAAGCAGTATTCCCATCTCTTCCAGCACACGAAGAGTTGCCGATGAAATGCAGGATGACGCTTTGACCTGGGCGCTGACGGGCGGCGAAGATTACCAGTTACTCTTTACAATTTCAAAGGAGGAGTACCAGAGAATTACCGATAACCAGAAGATATCGGTCATCGGAGAAATTACTGACCTGGAGGCGGGGGTACATCTTGTTGATATCTATGGCATGAACATCGATCTTGCCTCAATCAGGGGATTCGATCATTTCAGCGCGTAACCCCAATGACATCTCAGAAAAATGAGGGTAGCGCAAGATCCATTTATTTTTTTGGGAAACACTGCGAAGATAGTAAATTGCTCGTCCTGTAAAGCACGACCGCAAGCCGAAGTGGCGGAACTGGTAGACGCCCGGGACTTAAAATCCCGTGTTCAGCAATGGACGTACGGGTTCGATTCCCGTCTTCGGCACCATGTAAGACTGGCCGTCTTTTTCAGGCTTTCTCACCCTTGCAGTACTCCTTCACCCTAAATTTACCGCAATCATGAGTTCGGAACTTACGAAGATCCTGCTGAACGAAGAGGAAATGCCCCGCCACTGGTACAATATTCAGGCTGATCTGCCTTCACCGCTACCACCTCCCCTGGGGCCTGATGGTAACCCGATAGGCCCGGATGCCCTTGCCAAGGTCTTTCCTATGAACCTTATTGAGCAGGAGATGAGCACTGAACGGTGGATAGAAATTCCCCAGGAGGTACAGGCTATTCTGAAACTTTGGCGTCCCTCACCCCTCTACCGGGCCCATCGACTTGAAGCAGCCTTAAAGACTCCGGCAAAAATCTTTTACAAAAATGAGGGCGTATCACCTGCTGGAAGCCACAAACCCAATTCCGCTGTTCCGCAGGCATGGTACAACAAGGCGTTTGGCATAAAGCATCTCATTACTGAAACTGGCGCTGGCCAGTGGGGCAGCGCACTTGCCATGAGCTGCAAACTGGTCGGTATCGACTGTAAAGTCTTTATGGTCAGAATCAGTTTCGATCAGAAACCTTTCCGCAAAATCATGATGAACACCTGGGGGGCAGAGTGCATTGCCAGCCCAAGCATGCAAACCGAAACAGGACGACGGATTCTGGCGGAGACACCCGACACACCAGGCAGCCTTGCCATTGCCATCAGTGAAGCCATTGAGCTGGCTGTGCAGCGCGATGATACCCGCTACGCACTCGGCAGCGTCCTGAACCATGTGATGCTGCACCAGACCATTATCGGCCTTGAAGCCCGCAAACAGCTTGAAAAGGTGAGCCTTTATCCGGATATCGTTATCGGCTGCGCAGGCGGAGGCTCAAACTTTGCCGGTATCAGCTTCCCTTTTATCTGCGACAAAATTCACGGACGAGACGTACAGGTTATTGCAACAGAGCCTGAAGCCTGCCCAACCCTGACGAGAGGCCCTTATGTCTATGATAACGGAGACGTGGCAAAAATGACGCCGATGCTGCCGATGCACAGCCTTGGGCATGGCTTTATTCCGCCAGCCATTCATGCCGGCGGGTTGCGCTATCATGGAATGGCGCCGCTGGTAAGCCATGTCAAACAACTTGGGCTGATTGAGGCTACCTCTATTCCTCAGACGGAGTGCTACGAAGCAGCTCTGCTTTTTGCCCATACCGAAGGCTTCATCCCCGCGCCTGAAACCTCACACGCCATCGCGCAAACGATTCGAGAGGCGAAAAAAGCAAAAGAAGAGGGTATGGAGAAGGTGATTCTCATGAACTGGTCAGGCCATGGACTGATGGATCTTCAGGGTTATGATGCGTTCCTGTCAGGAAAAATCAGTGACTACCGACTACCGGAAGAGTTCCTGCAACGTTCTCTTGCCGCCATCAAAGACCACCCGGCGCCACCACAAGCGTAAAAGCAAACTCCCCGTTACTCTCAATGCTTTGCGCACAGGGTAACGGGTTGTCTAAAACAGCAAAGAGAATCCTTTATCCTTTCGCATAAACTTTTTTATCTCGGATTTATAAAAATTAATCTGTTGACTGCAAATGAAATCCCTGAATATGGAAATATCCTCAAGCTCTTCGGTTTCATTCAAGGCATCAATATAGTCAGCTCTATCCTCTGTGAATATTTTAATGAAAGGTTCCTGATGATACATTTGTATGTAATTCATCATCAATCTTGATGTTCGCCCGTTGCCGTCACCAAAAGGATGAATATTCACCAGGTTGTAATGGAGATCAGCAGAGAGTTTTAAAATCTCATTATCAGAAACGTTATCAAGTCTTTGATTAACATGATCAACAAGTTTAATCAACAGGCCCTCAACCTTGGAAAAATCAGGAAAATATTTTCTGTCGACATAGACTTGAGCCTTTCGAAAATCTCCCAATGAGGTATCATAAGTCCCTGACATTGTGTTAACCACTCCACCAGTATTTTTCATGACAAGTCCAGCGACTTGTTGTAGTAACTCAATAGTTATCTTTTGTTTCTGCGTTGCAATCTCTTTAAGAAACATAAATGCTGCATAATGGTCTTTAACCATGATATGGTCAGTCAATGGTTTTCCTTTTGCTGTAACACCATTCTCCAGCAATACTTTCGTATCACTCTCAGTTAACGAACAACCTTCAATTTTGGTGGAATTATACACAATCGACATCATTGAAAACTTTTCATAATCAATGGCCTACGATAATCCCGTTTCAAGATATTGCTTTTTTAATAGCTCTAATTCTTCCCACATCATGCTTCTTCGTAATATTCTATTGTTGACATCCGCTCATCTTCGGCAAGTTCATGAAAGCTGAAATTCATTTACCAAACCGGATCTATATTTTTTCAAACACCTCCTCGCCTGGAATCAGCCTTGCCTTGCCAGATTCGATTTCTTGGCTTCTCCGTTCAACTTCTTCAGCCCAAAGCTTATCAACCTCAAGTTGAGTCTGCAGGTTAGTGCTGTGAAGAAGTTTATCAATTAAACTCGACCGGTCACCTGTTGGCAACCCCAATGCCTGCTCATAAATTTTTTCTGTCATCTGCATAGTTGCCAATAAACCACAAAAAAGATGGTGCAAAATGGCATTCCCTATTCATGGTGGCGCAGTATGTATTTGACTATTATTTAAAGTAAGGGTTGACCAAACATTTTCGTGAGTTGTAATCACCAAGATTAAAATAAATGATACCCTTCAAAAACTTTGTTCTTGGATCTTTAAATATAGAGTCTTCCCAGTTATATCCTTCTGAGATTGACTCCATAGTTTCTTTATTAATCCTTTCTTCATACCCACTAGATAAAGAAGACAAGACAGTAAAGTCGCCAGCTATACTCACATCATTAAGTTCTATAACAGCAAAATTTTCGCGCTGTTTGGTAAACTGTCTTTGTTTATCAATCTTGCGCAATAGTTTCTGTCTAACAGATGCCAATTCTTTCTGGGTATGTGTTTTAACATCTATTACAACTATCTTATCAGGATCAGGTATTGGGAAGTTTGGCATGATACAAAAAATTTCTAGATATGCTTTAATGCCATCCAGACGTTCGATAATAATGTCTGATTCAGATTCATCAAGTTCGATCTTTTTAATCAGGCCCTCATAAACTGAACGAATGTAGCTTCTATACACAATAACTTCAGAAAATATTGCTTCACAATTTTTCCAATCTTTCTTATTAGATTGAAGCCTTTTAGCGAAGGACTTCGCATGCTGTTCATTGTACTCATGAATGTCATTGAGGTATAATAATAGGTTGACATAATTCCTATGTATGTTGAGTAATCCATTTTCGCGACTTGCATAATATCCACGTCGATATTTTTGAAAGTAATCGATGTGGATAAGATCCGGGAATACAAACTGATCTTCTGTTTGATTTACAAAGTCTTTAACTATCATTTATCTACCTAATTTCTCTGTTAAGCCGAACGTGCGCTTGCATGCGCGGCGTTTAGCCGTCGCCTGCAAGCGATGGCTATGTGTTTGAGCGTTTTTGAAAACCCACTCGGTGAGCTTCCTTGATTTGTTTCCTCTCTTCGTCGTCTTTTTGGTACTCTGAAATATATTTTTCTTTGAGTTCTTTAACTGCAACCCAAAACTTATGTATTTCTATCAACTTGGATTCCAGAACTCTTTGTGAACACTTGTCAATATTCTCTTCTGAATTTGGGGTATTAACAAGTAAAGTCGCCAATTTAATCTTGTCTTTTTTAACATCAGCCTTCCATTTTTCCATCATCCCAGACCTGAACATGCCTTTTGCGGATGCTACTGCTTGCCTTGATTTATCTGCTTGGTCGATTAACTCCTTAATTTGGTCAATATCCGTTATTGCATTGTGAGTTGCTTTTTTTAACTCAAGGCGGAGGTCAAGTGATTTGAGATTGCTGGCTTTTCGGTACCCTATGATACCTGTAAAAGCACCTATTATTCCCGTCACCACACCAACATAACTAATCCAATCTGGATCTGCCATTTGACCCTCCGATTAAAGTATTTTCTGACACATAGCATAGAAGTAACCCACCTTACTCACGTTGCGTGCGAAAGGTCCGGTTGACTGCCAAGTTAGAGCGCACGCAGGAACTCAAAATTGATATGGCATTGGGGGAAAAGATGGCATCCAATAGCTTGACTCTCTTCCGTAATTTTAATGAAATTTAAAAATCGCCCAAATCAATTACTGATGATGTCTTTAATAATTCCTCATTTTTCTTTTTAATTCGATTTTTCTCCAAATGCTTTTCTATCATTAGTCGCAACTGTCCCAACTCATCTAACCAGCTACCTATTTTTAGTTTTTTTATAGAGGATTCATAAAATAAAATTTCATATGAACCACCATATATGTCGTCATTATAGCTCACAGTATTTTGCAGTACGAAATCACCGTTATACAGTACGTACAAGTTACCTGAATTGTAATACTCTCCATCAGGGCACGTTATAGATGTCATATCGCAAATTAGGATATCCAATTTGTTCCCGTGTCGAAAAAATGAAAGCACTTTATTCGTATGTTTGATTTTTAATTGTTCTTTTAATTCTGGGAGAATAATCTCTGAAGTATCAATTACTATTCCTTCACATTCTTTATAGTATTCGTTTATCAGAAATGAAATATTTTCAACAACCAATTTATTTTTGAGTATTTGCAGGGCTTTTTCAATTTTCGCTTTCGCTTCATCTAACATTTTTACCTCCAAAAGATTAACTATAAATTATTAATTGTTATTTAAAACGCAACTATGTGCTTGTTAATAAATAACTGTAAAAATTGAATTGTGATTAGACCCTATTCTATAGTCCTATTCGTCATGATTTTTTAATAATGCTTTACCAGATAGCCTAATATTGACAATTTTGGCGTATTTTTTATAGTTATTTTTAAACGGGTACTATGCACTGATAATTTATTGGCAATGGACTGAATACTATACTTATTCAAGCGCTCACCCGTGAGCCGCGTGAGTGATGCCGATGTTTTCAGCCTCAACCCATCAGCTGCGGTGCAGCGCAGTGTTATGCCTCTTTATCGGTCAAGCGCACTCATGGCAAATCCTTGAACGGCTGGCACATGAGAGAATCCAGCAATCAAGGAACAGTAAAACCGATGAGCGCCATGAACAAGCTTGTACTTGAAGCGTGAATCCGGGGACATACTCACTACTTCCACCGGTGGTATTTCTGCATCCGCTTGAAATCCGCGCAAAATTCGCACGACCCTGTCATGGGCGGATGCCTCTTCATTGTCGTTAAAGACACCGGCGCTTAGATTTCGGCGGACTGGCTCTACTTCTTCAATGCTGACGCTGAAGATCCGTTTATTCGGGAAAGCGCTTGCATCGCCTCGGTAGCAATTTAGGGAAATTCTGAACCCGAGCATTCCGGCCTCGCCCCACCAGTCATCTCTCAATTCCACTTCAAAATCATGATGTGACGCTTTCATTCTGCTCAGTAGGCATAAAAATGTTTAGACGGATCTGCCTAATTCCGCAAAAAGCAGAAACTCCTTTCTGCATAACGAGGCTTACAAATTATTCCAAAAAATCACATAACTTATTGTACAAGAAAATAATACAAAAGACAACGAAGAAATCAGCCAGAACGTAGCGATCGGCTTGATTGGCTTTTGTCAGGCTATTATTTTCGTTGTGAGTGCTGCTGCGTGCAATTTCAAACCCAGAGCACTTATGACTTTAAGAATGGTATCGAACTCTGGACTTCTTTCCCCGGAGAGAGCCTTATACAGACTTTCACGAGACAACCCAGCGTCCCCCGTGCCACCTGCGTCATACCTTTTGCCCTTGCGATGTTCCCCAATGCCTTGGTAATAAACGCTGTATCTCCATTTGCTTCTTCAATGCACATTTCCAGATAAGCGGCCATTTCTTCAGGAGTACGAAGGTGCTCGGATACTTCATATTTTGTTGTAACGGTTTTTGCCACAGTTAACTCCTATAAATTTTGTGCCAGGTGAAGCGCAGTTTTTATATCTCTGGCTTGCGTACTTTTATCGCCACCAGCCAACAGGATTATCACTGATTGTTTATGCTGTATGAAATAAACCCGATAACCGGGGCCATAATCAATACGCATCTCTGAAATCCCTTCACCAACAGGCTTAACATCCCCAAGAGTACAATTGTGTGTTCGGCTCTTGGCTTGACTGCGGCAAATTCCATAGATGTACTTGCGAAGATCTGAATTCAGCGGTGAGCGAAGCGAGTCCACTGCAATGCAGTGTCAGGCAGCGGACACTCAGGCGCAGGAATAAATGGATGACCAGCGGCAATATGTTCAGCTTCTGACTTTTTCAAATCAGCATAGATGGCCTGCAAGTCATAGCCAAATTTGGCTGCATGGGCTTCACGAATAGCTCTTACTTCATCTACGATTTCGTCATTCAACATTTTCGTCTCCAAGTAGTTCTTCGGGGGTGCAAATGAACGGCAGCAACCGCGCGACCGCAATCACAATGAGTGAAAGACACGCTGACAGTACCCATAATCTTTGTCATCCATTGAGTTTTGTAATCATTTTCTTTTGTCCAATAGAATTTTTCAGTGGGAGTACAGCGCAACGCGACAACCGAGCAGAAAACGAAAATAGTTGAAAAAATAGAGCGTTTAGTGAAATCACTCTCCCGCCCATTCCAATTCAAAACCATTATTGTTATGCACCTTCATAGATACTTGGGAAGATCATCATGCTGGCACTGTGTTATACTGCCGATGTCTAAGCCAATAGACCTGAGCCTCAACATGTGTTTTTTCTGCTCCTCCTCCGTATGATAGCTAACTATCCAAGGAACGCCAGAGAGAACATCATTAATTTTTTTTAAGTATGGAAGATCAATTTTCAGCGAATGACCGATGACAACAACGCGGTCAATTCGCCCCTTTAACGCCGAAAACCACTGTTCGTTATTTGCGATAATCTGTTCTACCGGTTTTCTAAATGCATGAAATGGGTACTTGGCAGCATATTCAGCTTCAGTGAACATAGTCGTATTACTGTCGCCGTTTTCATTTAGCTCTGGAGTCTCCTCCATGGTTTTGGTGTGACCATAAACCAGCTTTTCACTCCCAGAAACACTACCATGAATCTGATTTATTTGGTTGTCACTTATACCATACACCCACTGAAGAGTAGGTGTGTAGTTAAATGAGAGGTAAGTGCCATTCGGATCAAGATTCAACTTCTTATTGGCTCCCTTAACATCGATAGAATCAATCCAAAAATGGAACTGTTCATCGATCCTTGAGATAAGATTGTCCGTGACCTCAGTTAATTCATCCTCTAATCCAAATACCATGCTCGGCCTAAATGAATCATCCATCACATCAATTTCATTGTGAGCGTCATACACGAGCTCCCAGTCATATTCACCGAGCTTGTTCTCAAAATCACCCCACGGTTCTATTTCATCAACTTCGAGACAGAAAGTTTCTTGAAATTCATTCAGATCTTTCTTTGCGAAAGCATAAAATTTGCCATAACTAGTTGGTAATCCGTGATATATGTCAAATCCGTTACCAATGATGAATAGAGTGGCCACTTGTTATAATCCATAAATTAATTCGTCGTGAGAACAGACGCATAACATTGAAGCTGAGCCTCGAGCAGCGGCCTGCCAACGCGAGTCGGCTCGACCGACTGGTTAGCCTTCATTAGAGAAGCAGCTCCTGAAAGACGTCCGGGTAACCATAGGTCACCGCTCCGCGGTTCCCCGGGTTGCCGGGGTTCCCTGCATTGCCAGGATTCCCTGGATTACCAATGTTTCCGAAGTTCCCAAGATGCATATTCACTACCATATCGCGGTACAGCTCGCCAACGTAAGGGCCACTCAGCTTGTGTACGTGCGATCCATTGATCTGACCAATAGCGCTGCCGTTCATGGCATGGATGTACTTGCCAGAGACGTAGCCAACAGCATTTCCCCGGGAATCATAGAGGTAAATCGTCATAGTTCGCGTACTTCTTCTGTTTATGATGGCTAACATTGTTTAGACTAATCTGCCTAATTCAGGAAAAGCAGAAAGCTTCTTTCTGTCTAAGACAACTTCATAACCCATAAGCACAGACCTGCCAATTAATTATCTATAAATAAGTTAATAGCATCAACAACCACTTAAACCTGTCGGTTTATACAGATCAGTCTCAACCGGCATCAGGCATGGTTTCAACCGGTGTCATACCTTCAATGAGAGTTTCTGGCGCAATATCTTGTTGGTGCGGCCAAGTAACAGCACCAAAAAGAATACCCACCTCATTGAAATAATGCTCATTCTTAAGTTCACGGAAAACACCGCGATCAAGGTAAGGCTTCATATCAAAGACACCCTGACGACCATCTTCAATTTCAACATAAATGCGATAATCGGATAACGGTTTGACAACTTTTACATCCCAATACATACAAGACCTCACAGTGGTGTAATTTTATATGGTTCCTCTCCATTAACCGACAACTCCCAATCAGCCATCAATTCATCACGATGTAATTCAATCCATGCTTGCACCAGGCGCAGTTGCTTGCGAGGCAGATTGCCAGCCAAAATCTCTCCATCTTCGATACCCAAAGAAGCTTCAAATTCCGCGTATCTCGCATGAATGTGCGGGGTATTGTGATGTTTATTGTCGAGAAGATACAACCGGATAATGATTCCGTAAAACATTGATATGATTGGCACTTCTTATGTTCTCCTGTTTTATGCCTTACAAACAATCAGACTGACCCGCGCAAACCGCAGATTTTTGAAGCATATAACCGCGCAGGCTTTTCCTTGAGAGAACACCACCAACATTTAAGCAGTGTTCCCACGCAAGGACAAAAGAAATGAGTTACTCGCTGTGCACCTGCCCTTCGCCTTCACTGACCGGGACCACACCGTCAACAAAGCGAAGTTCGTTTTCCGTTTCATCAAAGACAATCCGGATAGTGCTGCCTTCTGAAAATCTCCCTTTCAGCATCTCTTCGGCAAGAGGATCTTCCACATACTTCTGCAGCGCCCTTTTCAACGGACGTGCACCGTATTTCTGGTCATAGCCTTTGTCAACAAGAAACTCTTTGGCTTTTTCATCGATTTGCACCTCAATGCCCATATCGTGGAGCCTCTTGAAGAGTTTGCCAGCAGTAATATCAATAATCTTGAAGATATGCTGTTTTTCAAGCGCATGGAAGACAACAATATCATCAATTCGGTTGAGAAACTCGGGATTGAAGACCCGCTTGAGAGCATCCTCAATGGTTGACTTCATTGCCTTGTAATTACCGGTTGCGTCATCAACGGGAGTAAAGCCCATGCCTGATCCAGCGCCGAAATTCTTGATATCCTTGGCGCCGATGTTCGAGGTCATGATGATTATTGTGTTACGGAAATCAACCTTTCTTCCCATGCCATCGGTAAGAATCCCTTCATCAAGCACCTGAAGCAGAATGTTGAACACATCAGGATGCGCCTTCTCAATCTCGTCGATAAGCACCACGGAGTAGGGCTTGCGTCGCACCTTTTCCGTCAACTGACCGCCCTCTTCATAACCAACATATCCCGGAGGCGCTCCAACAAGACGGCTGACCGAAAACTTCTCCATATACTCGCTCATATCGGCCCTGATGAGAGCATCCTCGCTGTCAAAAATATAGCGGGTAAGCGCCTTGGCAAGCTCAGTTTTGCCAACACCGGTAGGCCCTAGAAAAATAAAGGAGCCGATCGGGCGCGAGGGATCTTTCAACCCGGCACGGGTTCGCTGTATCGCCTTGGTAATCTTTTTGATAGCCTCGTCCTGACCTATGACCTCTTTGGTGAGATCAGCCTCCATGGTGAGCAGCTTTTTGGACTCTGACTGTGCGACCCTTGCCACCGGAATACCGGTCATCATGGCAATCACGGAGGTAATATCGGCCTCAGTAACGTCGTAGACACTTTCAGCAGACCTGTCCTCCCACTCCTGTTTGGCCAGATCAAGGGCATCGATCAAATGTTTCTCCTTGTCGCGAAGCCTTGCCGCCTCCTCAAAATTCTGCATCTTCACCACCTGGTTCTTCTCTGTCTTGACCTCCTCAATGGATTTTTCAAGTTCAAGAATCTCCTGGGGCACATGAATATTGCTCAAATGAACACGCGCACCAGCTTCATCCATCACATCAATCGCCTTGTCGGGCAAAAAGCGGTCGGTAATATAACGCTCGGAAAGTCTTACTGCCTTGTCAATAGAATTTTCCGAATAGTTGACATGATGATGAACCTCATACTTCGACTTGATGTTGTTGAGGATCTGAATCGTCTCGTCAACCGAAGTGGGCTCTACCATGATTTTCTGGAACCTCCGGTCGAGAGCGCCATCTTTTTCAATAAACTGACGGTACTCGTCAAGCGTGGTTGCTCCAATACACTGCAGTTCACCACGGGCAAGCGCAGGCTTGAAAATATTGCTTGCATCAAGCGAACCCGAGGCGCCGCCAGCGCCGACAATGGTATGCAGCTCATCAATGAACAGAATCACATCACGCGACCGTTCAAGCTCATTCATGAGGGCTTTCATCCTCTCCTCAAACTGGCCCCTGTATTTTGTCCCGGCCACCAGCGCCGCAAGATCAAGAGCAACGACCCTTTTATCATAGAGCACCCTCGACACCTTGCGCTGCACAATCTTGAGAGCAAGACCTTCGGCAATAGCAGTCTTTCCGACGCCGGGCTCACCGATCAGTACCGGATTATTCTTTTTACGGCGGCTCAACACCTGGGCCACACGCTCAATCTCCTTTTCTCGTCCGATAATCGGATCAAGTTTGTCGTCAAGGGCAAGACGAGTGAGATCACGACCAAAATTGTCGAGCACGGGAGTTTTTGTTTTCTCTCCCTTTCTCGGATCCTGCTTCTTTTGCCGTTCAGCGCTTCCAGACGAATACGCTCCCTCCATCGGAGGATCATCAGACTCGCTCTTGCTGCTGGAGATACTCATAAGTTCATCCCTCACAAGATCATAAGTAACCCCAAACTGTTCGAGAATCTCTGAAGCAATATTGTCGTCCCCTTTCATGATCGACAACAGCAGGTGCTCAGTTCCTATAATATTCGATTTGCAGATCTTTGCTTCGAGATAGGTGATTTTCAGCACCTTTTCCGCCTGCTTGGTGAGGGGAACATTGCCCATCTGGGTTTCAGAAACCTTGGGGTGCGTACTTTCCTCAATCTTCTGCTTAAGACTAAACAAATCTATCTTGAGATTTTTTAATATTCTGGCACCAATACCTTCGCCTTCCCTGATAAGGCCTAAAAGGAGATGCTCCGTACCTATGTAGTCATGACCTAACCGGAGGGCCTCCTCACGGCTGAGGCGGATAACATCCTGTACTCTATCTGAAAAATTTCCTTCCATTCTTTTATGTATCGATAAAATTGTTATGAATCGCCCGTTTCATCATCTTCTGATATGCGGACCGCAAAAATGAGAGTAAATAATATTTATATAAAGATAGCTATGTTAAAACCAATTCCATAAAAACAGAGAACTCTTTCTACTGATTAAAGGTTCTCCTTTTGCCTTACTTAGCTATGAATGTTCAACATATCCTGATTGATGACAACAATCCTGAACACCATGAACTGTCTATTTATCGTACTGGCAGGATAAACAGGGTACGGCTTCAGGATAAATCGTACAAAACATACTGCTCACTGGAAATTGGCGCCCACGACTATGCCGCGTTTTTCCATTACGACTTGCCTGAATTCTTAAACCGGCTGCCATTCATTTCGGAAAGCGGGAATGGACTTGACAGTTGGGATGAAGCGTTTCTGCATAACAGCAGCCTTGGATCAATGAACCAGATTATTGCTGAGCGAATAGCATCAATTGATACTGAACATAATGAAATAATTTTGCTCGGCTGGCAAGAGCAGCCGGTTGGTGTGGCATATTTTCGAGACATTGACTCTGCAAGGTTTCTTGTTTTTCTTGGGAAACTAAGGGTGTTTATCGAAGAATCGGTAACCGATGGTTGTGATTTGGAGTTTATTTTGTGAGCAGCGCCTCGATACGGGCTTGGCCCTACTCGGCGACCGATCAAGTTATTCAGTCTCAAGCGAAAAAAGCATTGTGGGTGCCTGACGCATTTCGCCCCAGTAGAGATGAATGTATGAGGCTGTCGTGTTGCCTTTTCTGAAAAGGGGTGTTGCCACCTGTTCACCTCGGGCGTTTTTTACTTCGGCAATGTTCTGCAACGCTCCTTGGCGGCTGATGCGTGAATAGTGAAATTCGTGGCCTCGCAACTCTTGCGCAGAACCATCCAGAATAACTTTCCTGTATCCGAGAGTCAGCCTGGACTCTTGCATGGTGGTATCGAGATCGAGAACGCCGCACATCGGGAAACTCGAACCATCCTTGAGCGTTATTGTTTTTCCAAGATACATCATACCGCCGCATTCGGCATAGGTGCAGCCGCCATTGCTGCAATACGAGGCGATCTGCTCACGCATGACGCTGTTAGCCGAGAGCTGTTCAGCATAGAGTTCAGGGTAGCCGCCTGCAAGGTAAAGCATGTCTGCTTCAGGAAGACGTTCATCATGCAGTGGACTGAAAAACACCAGGCGACCATACTCGCCGAGCACATCAATATTTTCGCGATAAACAAAGTTGAACGCTTCGTTGCGGGCCACGGCAATGACTTTATGGCCCTTTGCCATTGACTGCGAAAGAACAGGAGTGCAAGATCTCTCCACCTGCGCAATCTCAAGCAGCCTATCAACATTCACGGTTTTACCAACATGCTCTGCCATGGCGGCAATAACTCCCTCCCGGTCATACGCGGCAGAGGTGTCAAGGCCAAGATGACGCTCACTGATGGCAACCGCTTCGCTGCGGGGCACATAGCCCAGCGGTTCAACTCCTGCATCACGAGCTGCTGCCTCAAGGTAGCTGTAATGAGTAAGGGTATTGACCTGGTTGAAAATCACCCCTGCAAGGTTCAGTGCGGGATCAAACGTCCGAAACCCATAGAGCATCGGCGCCGCCGAATAGGCCATGCTTTGAGCATCGATGACCATGATAACGGGAATACCAAGCAGCATGGCAATTTCGGCGCTGCTCCCTTGCGATTTTTCAGCCCCGTCAAAAAGCCCCATGACACCCTCAATAACAGCAACATCAGCATCCAATGAGTAGCGGCTGAACAACCCCTGAACATGCTCCTTTGAGGCCATAAAGGTATCAAGATTGATCCCGACCCCCTCGCGCCCGCCAAAAGAAGCCGCCATGGTGTGCAAGCGAGTGTCGAGATAATCCGGCCCGCATTTGAATGGCTGAACCGCAAGCCCCCTCCGGGCAAACATCCTCAAGAGTGCGAGAGTTATGGTTGTTTTTCCGGAACCGCTTGATGGGGCGGCAAGAAGGAAGGCGGTGTGTTTGTTGTTCATGGTTATAGATCTCACTTACAACTTTCCGCTTCTTTTATGCCAATGCTTTGGATCACGCCTGAGATGCATAAGAGCACCAACCCGAATCGTGTCATTATCAACTCTGTAAAGTACACCATAGGGAAAACGATCCAACAAACAACGTCGAGAACGGTTAGAGAATATTTGCCATACTTCAGGGAATAGTGCTATTCTGTCGAGTGCACGTTTTACCTCAGCAGCAAACTCATAGCCCAATCCGGGACATTGGTCATTATAATACTCAACAGCATCAGTAAGCTCCTTTTCAGCAACTGATAAAATGAAAATCTTCATCTCTGATTGAGTCTTGCAAAAACATCTTCCACAGGCGACTCTTTGAGCTCACCACGGTCAAAAGCATCAAATCGAGATTCAACCTCTTCCGCCCATGCACTGTCAATGTGCTTGCTTGAGGAACGATCGAAACTCTGAAACAATTTTTCAATGAGTTCAGCTCTTTCGATTGGCTGCAAATCAAGAGCAGCTTTAAAAACATGCTCAACAAGGGGCGTCATATTGAAACTCCTTTATTTATAATATTTTATGACACAACAGCAACAGTTCATAACTGAATTTCATGAAGATCATCAAAAGCTGTTTCAGTCCATCTCCCTTTATTGCTTTTACTCCTAACTCGATAATGTGTGTCAAGCACATCACACAACCACTCACCCCACCGGATCGGGATGGAGAAAACTGTAGCCAAGAGCGCTCACCAGCTTGTCGCTGTTCACCACTTTAAACGGAGCTGGTACGTCAGATGGCGCCAGAGGAAGCTGGGGAACTCCTGCAGCATCGGCGGCTCTGCCGTAATAGTCGCGCCGCAGGATATGATGCGGTGCACAGGCGTTGAAAACTTCGCCCCACTGCTGCAAACGGATGATCTCCGAAATGATCTTGATGCAGTCGTCACGATGAATAAGGTTCATCGGCTGATCGGGATTCGTCACCTCTTTCAAGGCTGTAATATATTTTTTAGGGTTACGGTCATAACCAACAAGTCCGCCAAAACGCAGCACCGTGGTCTGAAAGCCGCTCTCCTGCATCAGCATTTCTTCGACAAGGAGCAGTGCCTGCCCGGACGGGGATTCAGGATCTGCGGCATCCTCTTCAGTAACCTCCCTGTTGAGCGAAGGGTAGACCGATGTGGAGCTGACCATCAGCACTGAGCGCACCGGTGACTGACCCAGCGCATCTATCAATGAAGAAAACTGCTCGATATGGTACTCAACGATGTCATCGCGCCGAGTCGGAGGAATATTGACAACAAGAATATCGCTCTGGAGAAATGCGACTATATCGTCGCCGGTTACTTCCGGGTCAAGGCGAACCAAATACGGCTCGACACCGGCATCCTGCAACACCTCAAGCTGCTCTTCCCTTGTGGTCGATCCCTTGACTGCATAGCCTTCCTTGACAAGAGCCTGTGCAAGCGGCAACCCGAGCCAGCCGCACCCGAGTATAGTAATGGTCTCTTTCTGCATGGTACTGGTTTTAGTGTTGCTGTTTCAATGACCTAATGTACATGATCAGCGGCTGCATTTCAATTGAATATTCATTGAGCTTCAAGCCTTTCAAAGGATAAGCCAAACCCTGCGCTTTCGAGAAGACATTCTGCGCAGCTTTTTCCGGAGGTTGCCAAATACTCAGGCGCTTTCACCTGAACCGGCCTGCTCAATCAATCGGTCAAGACAAGTACTGCAAATACAGGTTTCGTAACGTTCGGCAAGATAGTCTCGCACTTCGGAAGGAATCGTTTTGGTAGCACACCAGCATGTTGAGGAGAGACCACAGATAAATGACTCCTTGCAGATCGGACAGATTACCGTCCTTTCTGCACCACCCTTATGCTCAATGAAATTAGTCATGTATGCAACTGATTTTTGTTAAAAGGGATAGTGGATAAATGCCACTTCAAGAAACGGAAAGCACCTGCTTTCGTTGAAATATACTAATCTATTGCGTTTCATGAATGGATAACAACAAAACCTCATAAAGTTGTGAACCCATTGATTATCAATTCATACTTTGTATTAAAATGAACAACTTTTATGATGAATTATAAATAAAAGTGGTAGATTTATTGAAAAAAAAATGAAACAAACCATACAAATCTGGAGAGATAAACATGTTCAGCCGACGTGCGGTAGAAGAGATAAAAGCATGGTACCACCAGAGCAAACGCAAACCACTGGTCATACGAGGCGCGCGACAGGTTGGCAAAACAACTGCAGTACGGCTGGCAGCAAGTCAGCTCTTGGTGGAAATTATAGAAATCAATCTGGAGCGCCATCAAGAGCTTGAGCCTTTATTTAAAAGCTATAAGCTGGATGATTTACTTTTTAACGTGTCGCTCATCAGCGGCAAAACCATCAGTAGGGAAAGCAAAGGCATCCTGTTTCTGGATGAGGCTCAGGCGACTCCCGCAGCCTATTCGTGCTTGCGATACTTCTGGGAGGAGATGCCTGACCTTGCCGTTATTTTAACTGGATCATTACTTGATCAGGTACTGCATGACGACAAGCTCCCAACTCCGGTCGGGCGTCTTGAGCATCTCTTTATGGCTCCATTAACGTTCGATGAATTCCTTGCTGCCACCGACGCATCAAAGGCTCTCAACACCATCGAGATGCTTACGCTTGACAACATCCATTTACTCCCCGACAGTGTGCATGACGAGCTGATGGCCCAAGTTCGGCGCTACACCCTGACCGGAGGAATGCCCTCTTGTGTACAGACCACCATTGACACCCATTTCAACCATACTGAAATAGTCAAATATCAAACTGAGCTTCTTCAAACATATAAAGATGATTTTTCCAAGTATGCGGGTTCACAAACGGCTTTGAAGCTCAACGCTTTTTTCAATGGCATTATCAGTCAGATCGGGTTGCAGTTTTCTCATAAACAGGCCAATGAAATCGCGTTGAATACCAGCGGCAATAACCGCCAGTTAAACGATGCTCTTGAGAAATTTATCGAAGCCAGGCTTTTCTATCGCGTCCTGCACTCTGGCACGGAGAGTATTCCGCTTGGAGGCGATACAAAAATAAGGATCAGCAAATTTTTATTTATTGATATCGGGTTACTGCTGGCAGCTCAGGGCATTCCTGCACAAGCCATCATGAGTTCACCCCTGGAACTTGCCAATCGCGGCGTTATCGCGGAGCAGTTTGTGGGGCAACAATTGCTCGCAGCAAAACCTGGATACGTCAACCCGACACTCTATTACTGGCAACCACCAAAATCCGAAGGGCAGGCCGAGATTGATTTTCTGTACGAAAGTGGTAATATGGTGTACCCGGTAGAGGTGAAATCCGGCACTGGGGGCACTATAAAATCGCTGCACTCATACATGGTGAAAAAGCAAGCAGATCAAGCCATACGAATCAGTTCCGCAAAACCTTCTCTTCAGGAACTTGTGGCAAATGTAAATAAAACGGCAAAACCGTTCAGGCTGATCAATCTGCCGTTTTACCTGGTCAACCAGATTGATCGGATGGTCTGCGATTTATAGTATCCCCTTCTTCACTCACCCTGTTTCTCCGTGAGGTATTTCCAGTACTTCATGGGCATGTTTGATTTCTGGAGGCGGGCGTTTTTACGGTCGGGAATGGCGATGGTTTTAAAGAAGGTCTGCCACATTGCCTGAACCTTTTTTTCGTCGTCCGAGAGCGCGGGAGTGGTGAATTGTTCGATGGTACCGAAATGGAGAGTGCCGTTGCTCCAGCGGGCGGCGGTGCGGCGTTTGACATCGTAGAGAAACCAGTGCTGCGCTCTGAGTCTGGTACGGAAGTGGTATGCGAGGGGGTGGATAATGTTGTGATCCGGCTCCATTTTTGCAAGGTAGGCTCCATCCCGAAGTTTTTCGAACCGCAGCAGACCTTTCATGCGGTGCAGCTCCCTTCCTGCTTTTTTGGCAGTGGAGACAATATCGAGTACCGCCGAATGGGTGAGGTAGCCGTTGACCTTGTCCCCATGTGTAAAGGCAAGCGAAATGTAGTGTAGAAGGCTGGTTTCCATCCCCTCCTTTTCGGCAAGCATAAAGGAGTAGAGTGTGTGTGCGACATCAGGCGCCTGCTTGCGAAGTCGAAAAAAAAGCGATTCAGCTTGAGTTGCATCGGTGCCTATAAAGAAACCATCTTCGAAAAGGGTATCCTCACGCTCCGCTAAAGCAACCTGTTGGGGGTCGGGCTCCTCTTCAAGGATCCATGCAATGGCTGACAAAAGGCCGTCGGCTGTGCCGTCGTAAAGGTATCGATTCATAGCCATCATGCGTAGAGACCGGGAAAAACAAGCTGTCGGGGAGGTGGCGCCCCGATCCCTTCGCCAAGAAGCAGTTGCTGGCGGATAAGAGCAGGCGTCCGATCACTGCTTTCAAAACCACGCCCTGAACTGGTAATAAAATATTTGGCCCGTTTCATCACCACCCCGATTTTTTTCATGCCCTCGGGTGTAATGGCTGAAAAACGACGTGCAGCGATAATTCGTTTGGCTGAGGTAACTCCAATACCCGGCACGCGCAACAGTGTGAGGTAGTCTGCACGGTTGATCTCTACCGGAAAAAATTCAGGGTGACGCAGGGCCCATGCGGTCTTGGGGTCGAACGTTTCATCAAGATTTGGGAGATCATCCGAAAGAATCTCTTCAGCGGAAAAGCCGTAGAAGCGCAGGAGCCAGTCGGCTTGGTAGAGACGGTGTTCACGCAGCAAAGGAGGTGCCGCCAACACCGGAAGACGGTTATCGGCACTGACTGGCACGTACGCGGAGTAGTAAACGCGCTTGAGATTCATTTTTTTGTACAACCCTTGAGAGAGACGTAAAATTTGAAAGTCGTTTTCTGGGCTGGCGCCGATAATCATCTGGGTACTTTGGCCTGCAGGGGCAAACCGGGGCGCCCTGCGGTCAGCTTTGCGCTCAACAAGACTGGAGGTTATTTCCCGACCGATGAGCGCCATGGGCTCCAGAATGGAATCTTTATGCTTCTGGGGGGCAAGCCGCTGAAGCGAAACCTGTGAAGGCAGCTCAATATTAACGCTGATACGGTCGGCATACAGCCCGGCTTTACGCACCAGTTCACTGCTGCAACCGGGAATGATTTTCAGATGAATATAGCCGCCAAAATGCTCTTCGGTACGCAGGGTTTCAACAACCCGTACCATCCGTTCCATGGTGACATCAGGGCTCTGCATGACGGCTGAACTTAAAAAGAGCCCTTCAATGTAGTTGCGACGGTAGAAGTCAAGGGTCAGATCGACCACTTCTCGGGCGGTGAAGGATGCGCGCTCCACTGAATTGGTTGAGCGGTTCACGCAGTAGGCACAGTCGTAACGACAATCGTTCGAAAGCAGGATTTTCAGAAGTGAGATGCATCGGCCATCATCCGACCAGGAGTGACAGATGCCACTCTGCGAGGTGTTGCCGGTTCCGCATGAGGGAGCTTCACGCTTGCTTCCACTTGACGCACACGAAGCATCGTAACGAGCAGCGCCAGAAAGAATCTGTAATTTCGCCAGGATATCCATGAGAGGAATATACAGAACGGGAAAAATGAAAAGAGAGGCAAGAGAGTCGGCGTAGCGGGATTCGAACCCACGACCCCTTCCACCCCAAGGAAGTGCGCTACCAGGCTGCGCTATACGCCGATGTGTCTGAAGAGGTAGTAATTATAATAAAATTCGTTAATTAATATAACATTTTTTCAATGTCGTGCGGTTTTTCTCTCTCGCCGAAAGAGCGCTCCTTGCTTCATTTCATTTTGATGTCAGAAGTTATCAACATTTTTTTTGTCAATCCAGCACAATGGATAAATTCCTGCGATCAAGACAGAAAATTTATCACCTGAAAGCAAAATACAAATAACTCATATAAATAAAACAGGTTAAGAAAAACACTGTTTTATCAAACAATGCCTCTCTCAAGGAGAAAAGATAGCGCATCAACCTATGATTCAACACGTTATCCACAATTCATAAACATTACAGAGTGTCATGCTTGCGGCCAAACCTGTGCTTTACATACCCTATAAGAGGAGGAGTAATGGAAACCGCAATGATAGCAAGAAATATCAGCTTTCTGTTCTGCTGCACAAAGGGGAGCTGCCCGATAAAGTAACCACCGTAACAAAACAATCCCACCCAAAACAGCGCACCAGTCATACAAAAGAGAATAAACCTGCTGTAGGGCATGGCACCTATTCCGGCAACAAAGGGAGTAAAGGTTCTGATAACAGGAATAAAGCGGGCGATGATGATCGTCTTGCCTCCATGTTTTTCAAAAAAACTATTGGTTCTGACCAAATGTTCAGGATTAAAAAAGCGGGATTTTTGATAATTAAACACTTTTGGCCCGAGTTTGTGACCAATCAGATAGTTGAGGTTATCACCGAGCAGGGCGGCAGAAAAAAAAAGTACGAAGAGCAGATGAGGATTGAGCGATGAGTCAGGCATGGATGCCAGTGAACCGGCAGCGAAAAGCAGGGAATCGCCCGGAAGAAACGGTGTAACGACAAGTCCTGTTTCACAGAAAACAATGAGAAAGAGAATACCATAAAGCCAGAGGCCATACTGTGCCGCAAGAAACTGAAGATGTGTGTCGATATGGATGATAAAATCGGCCAGGAAAGAGAAGAGATTGGTTAAGGAATAGTCCATGGTGCTTCTTTCTTAAAAAATGAAAACTTTTTGCTTCTGGCCGAAGCAATGTAGTTATTGCCTCTCAGACTCGCAAAACCCGGCAAGACTCAGGGTGGGGGGAAAACTGAAGAAAAGTTATTATTGTTTATATTCAGGTTCATGTTTTTAACAAGAAACAAGGCAACTCCCATGAGTTATTTAGTGTCAACACGCTGCAAGCTCTATTATGAAGACACTGCGGAGTCTGATCCTTCAGCCATTGACAAACCCGCAGTACTGTTTGTCAATGGCTGGGCGATCTCCTCCCGATACTGGAAACCACTGGTCGGCATGCTCTCTGCAAACTACCGATGCATTACTTATGATCAGAGCGGCACAGGAAAAACGATCATCAAGGGTTATAACCCAACTTTTACCATTCAGGGTTTTACCGATGAAGCCGCTGAACTCATTGAGCATCTCGGACTTCAGGTGTCAAGAAAACTGCATATTGTAGGCCATTCGATGGGTGGCATGGTTGCCACGGAACTCTGTCTTCGGTACCATGAAGCCATTGTATCAGCGACGATAATAGCCTGCGGCATTTTTGAAGAGACCCCTTATACATTTTTGGGGCTCTTTTTTCTTGGCGGATTGATCGATTTTTCAATGAATTTTCGTAACGTTTTCCATCTCGAACCGCTGAAAGGCATTTTTATCAAACGGGCGGCAACAAAAGAGATCAGTAAAGAGTATCACGACATCCTTCTCGAGGACTTCACGCAATCCGACAAAAATGCAACCAATGCCGTTGGCAGGTTTTCAATTGATCGGGAGGCCCTGAGGACCTATACCCGCCATGTTCTCTCTCTCTCTTCTCCCTTGCTGTGCAGTGTCGGAATGGCAGATCACACAATTCCTCCTGAAGGGACCATCACGCTTTATGAAAGACGCAAAGCAGAGTCAGAGGCACCGACACGGATTGCAAAGTTCATGGAGGTTGGTCATCTCCCAATGCTGGAAGAGACTGCTGAATTTGCAAGCGAGCTTACGAAGCATTTTGAATTTGCGGAACAATTTTACAAGTCTAAACCTTAATCTCTACTGTGAGTAATAAAATATTTTCCAAAAGCCTGTTATTTCTTTTTGCATCACTCATCGCCATAACACTGACGACTACTGCGGCTTACGCAATGAAGTCTTTCATGGGCCTGCCAAGCCTTGAAGAGCTTGAAAATCCAAACCCGGAACTCGCCTCTTTAGTCTATTCGGAGGACGGAGTGCTTCTTCATAAATTTTTTCTGAAGAATCGAACATTCATTCCGCTCAAATCTATTCCCCTGTCAACTCGTTACGCCTTGATTGCTACTGAAGATGTTGCCTTTTACAGCCACTGGGGCGTAGATCTGCGTCGGCTTGTCATTGCCATGGGTGAAAATATATTCAGGGGACCAAGCCGCTGGCAGGGGGCCAGTACTATTACCCAGCAGCTTGCAAAAAACCTTTACCTGAGTCAGGAACGCACGGTCACCCGAAAAGTCAAGGAGTTCGTTACAGCAATTGAGCTTGAAAAAACCTATACGAAAGACGAAATTCTGGCGCTCTACCTCAACACTGTTTATTTCGGCTCAGGAGCTTATGGCATCGAAGCCGCAGCCTATACCTATTTCGGAAAACCGGCATACCTTCTGACGCTGCCGGAAAGTGCAACGCTTATCGCCACGCTGAAAAACCCTACGGCCTACAATCCTGCAAAAAATCCGTCAGGTGCAATCGGAAGAAGAAATCTTATCCTCTCACTGATGGAAAAGGTACAATTCATAACCCCGAAACAGGCCGCAGCAGCCAAAAAAAGTCCCCTGGTGTTAAAATATACGCCAGTCAGCCATCAAGGCCTGGCACCTTATTTTACTGAATATGTTCGACAGACGGTCAAACCATCGACAATGCTTGGCAATCTCGATCTTTACCGTGACGGTCTGACCATCCAGACAACACTCGACAGCCGGATGCAGAACTATGCCCAGCAGGCAGCAGCCGAACATCTTACTGAGCTGCAAGCCGCCTTCGACCGCTCATGGAGATGGACTGAATCTCTGAAAAACCAGATCATCATGGAGAGCGACCGGTTCACTGAACTGAAAGATAACGGGCTCTCGGAGCAGCAGGCAATGGCAAAACTCAAGGCTGACAAGGTATGGCTGAATGAACTCTTGAAGGAAAAAACCCGGATACAAGTGGCTTTGGTTGCAATTGATCCAACGAACGGCCATGTCAAGGCCTGGGTTGGAGGCAACAGATTCTCACCTGATGAGTATAAATATCAGTTTGACCATGTATGGCAGGCAAAACGGCAACCTGGTTCAACCTTTAAACCATTCGTCTATACAACGGCAATCGACAAGGGACTGCCCGCAAATTTCCAGGTGCTTGACCAGCCCCTGGAACTCAACAGCGGAAATGGCATCTGGTCACCAAGAAACTCCGATGGCTCATCCGGTGGGATGACAACACTCCGTACGGCATTGAGCCGTTCATTGAACCAAGTGACCGTAAGACTTGCCTACGAGTATTTGAAAACCTCAGAAATAATAAGTTATGCAAGAAGAATGGGCATCACGTCACCAATGGCATCGAACCTCTCTATTGCCCTTGGAACGTCGGAAGTAAGCCCGCTTGAACTTGCCGGAGCCTTTTCAACTTTTGCCAACAACGGCATCTGGAACGAACCCGTCTCAATCCTCAAGGTTGTGGATAAACATAACCGTTCCATATCGGAATACACTCCAAACCGTCGTTTTGCCATCGACTCCACTACCAACTTTGTCATGGTCTCAATGCTCAAGGATGTGATCAACAAAGGTACCGGTGCGGCAGTCCGGGCGCGATATGGCTTTACTGCTGAGGCCGCAGGAAAAACCGGAACGACTCAAAGTATGAGGGATGCCTGGTTTGCAGGATTTACCCCTCAACTTGTTGCCGTTGTCTGGACAGGGTTTGATGACGAACGTATCAAATTTACCTCCATGGAGTATGGGCAGGGTGCCCGGGCGGCTCTTCCGGTATGGGCCGGCTTTATGAAACGCTGCTACAGTGACCGGTCGCTGAAACTTGAAAACAAGTATTTTCATATTCCTGAAACCGTCATTGCTGTCCCAATGTCCGCTCAGACTAATACACCCTCCGATCTTCTCGGCAGTGATGTCTATATCGAATATTATACTCCGAAGGGCTTTCAATACTATCAGTCTCATCCGGTGCAACAAATCGATGGAACCGCCACCATGTCAGTGAGAGACAGCAGCAGTGCAATGAATGGAAATGGAGTTCCCAAACCACCAACTCCAGCGCCAGCGCAAATACCAGTTCCTGCACCAAAGCCAAAGCCGAAACCAGTGCAAGCCCTTTGAGCTTTCTGATCAGTTAACCCCACAACACTCTTGTTATGCAATCGGTAGTAGTCCTTGATTTTGGTTCGCAATATACCCAGTTGATCGCCCGTCGTATCCGGGAACTGGGTATCTATTCTGAGATTCTGCCCTATAACACTCCTGCAGACAAAATCAGGGAACATCAGCCGAAAGCAATCATCCTTTCAGGCGGACCGAACAGCGTTTATGATCAGGACGCCTTTATGCCCGATGCCGCCATTTTTTCGCTAGGCATTCCCGTGCTCGGCATCTGCTATGGTTTACAGGCAATCGCCAACCATTTTGGGGGAGAGGTTGCCTCTGCGTCAAAGCATGAGTTCGGACGCTCCAAAATTATGGTTACACATAACGGTGAAAATGAGAGTATGCTTTTTCAGAATATTCCGGATTCGGATGTCTGGATGAGCCATGGCGACAAGGTTGTTCGACTGCCTGAAGGCTTCAGGGCAACGGCCAGCAGCGACAACTCTGAAATATGCGCTATTGAAAGCTTTGGCAGTAAAGGCGCTCTGAAAGTTTATGGGCTGCAGTTTCACCCCGAAGTGCAGCATACCCTCTACGGCAAACAACTTTTCTCAAACTTTCTGCTCAATATTGCCGGAATCACGCCCGACTGGTCGTCGAAAAGTTTTATTGACCACCAGATTGAAGAAATTCGGCGTAAAGCTGGTAAAGAGACTGTGATCTGCGGCATCAGCGGCGGAGTTGACTCAACCGTTGCGGCTGTTCTTGTGGGCAAGGCGATAGGCAAACAACTGCACTGTGTCTTTGTCGATAACGGCCTGCTACGAAAAAATGAGGCTGGAAAAGTGATGAGCTTTCTTTCGACGCTCGGTCTCAGGGTATCCCTCGTCGATGCTTCCGATCTCTTCCTGAAACGGCTGAAGAATGTTGCATCACCTGAAAAGAAGCGCAAAATCATCGGAAAGACCTTTATACAAGTTTTTGAAGAGCAGATGGCTCATGAGAAGTTTCTGGTACAGGGCACTCTCTACCCTGATGTTATTGAGAGTGTAAGCGTCAAAGGCCCATCGGAAACCATCAAGTCGCACCATAATGTTGGCGGGCTTCCAAAGCGAATGAAGCTCAAGCTGATTGAGCCGCTTCGTGAGCTGTTCAAAGATGAAGTTCGCGCCGTTGGCCGCGAGCTCGGTATTGCTGAGGATATTCTGATGCGCCACCCCTTCCCCGGCCCCGGCCTTGCCGTGCGGGTGCTTGGGTCAGTCAACAAAGAGAGACTTGATGTGTTGCGGGAAGCTGATGAAATCTATATCGAAGAGCTGAAATCCAGCGGCCTTTACAGCCATGTCTGGCAGGCGTTTGCGGTTCTTCTTCCAGTTCAGTCAGTTGGCGTCATGGGCGACAAACGCACCTATGAAAACGTGCTGGCACTGCGTGCGGTCGAATCAACCGACGGCATGACTGCCGACTGGGCACCTTTGCCACACGACTTTCTTGCCTGCGTCTCAAACCGCATCATCAACGAAGTGCGCGGGATTAACAGGGTGGCTTATGACATTTCATCGAAGCCTCCTGCGACGATTGAGTGGGAGTGATGGCGGAATACAGCTCAGTTGGTTGCCGGGATACCAAGCATGATTGTCAATTCTCTCTTAAATCATGAAAAGAATAGCTGTTATACTGGTTGCCCATGGTGAAGCTGAAACTGACAGTTTTTTTGAGAATTTCTCCATGATCCGCCATACCCTCGCACATGCTGGTGAGGTGATGAAGCTGCCCCGTCCGCTACAGCTCGTGGCATCGGTGCTTGGAGGGGTGAAAAACAAAGTGACCTTTCGTGCACAACAATACCGCTCACCTCAGAACAGGATCACCAGACAACAGGCTTCGCTACTCCAGGACAAGCTCAACAGGGTGATGATTCCTCACCAGACCAACGTTGAGGTCTATTCTGCTTTCCACGCAACGCCACCATTCGTCAAGGATATCGTCGACCAAACGAGTGGTCACGACCTTCAGCTCCTGATCTCCATGTCCCCCATTGATAATCGGCTGACTTCCGGAAACCTGCAGCAGCTCTCCGCCCAATGCTCGCCTGTCAACGGTCAGCGACGCCCTATTGTGGTACACGATTTCTGGAAAAATGCGGAACTCCGAAAAGTCTACCTCGACCACCTGTTTTACCATGGGATAACTGGCGACGGATCGGCTTTAGTTCTGACGTTTCATGGCACTCTTGTCAAGGATACCAAAGGAGGGATACCGATGTTTCATACTGGCTTGAAAGAGATGCATGAGATGGGCAGTACTCTTCGTGATGCTATCCTTATTGATCCTCGAAACGGTTATGATACTATTGAAATAGCATACCTCAACCATGACGTGGGAGGAACCTGGACAAAGCCATCTCTTGCCGAGGCCTTAAACTCACTCTCATCCAGGGGGATCAGAGATGTCGATATTTTCAGTTGTGGATATTTTTCGGATGGAACGGAGACGATTCTGCATGCACAGAAAGAAGCCGCTGCAAGTTCTGTGAAAAACATCAGGTTTTTGCCTTGTATCAATGATTCGGAGGCTTTCGCCGACTTTCTTGCAGAAAAGGTGGCTGCGGTTGTAGCTGCCGAATCTCAATAAGTTTTTCCGGTTGATTAACTCATTGATGATACCCGAGAGAAAACTTCTGTTGCAATAAATCCGGGATATCTTCGCGCCTGACTGTCCACCCCGTTGTTCTGCCTTCCGAAACAGACTTGAAGCGGTCGCCGACAAGCACATCCTTGCCCGAGGGGTTCTGCATGACAACCATCAAGCTACGAACAAAAATAGAGTCCGGATGCGTCGAATTGAGATAGTTCGCCGGTTCGAAATCCACCCACTCCTGTGGTGAGAGATTGAACTCGTAGAGATTTTTCCAGATATCATCAGTCCATGACTGTAAAAGATATTCCCGCTCAGGGCTTACCGTCAGTTTGAAGGTCTCATCATCCTGCCTGATTTCCCTGTTGATCCAGTTCAGGTTGACCGGCTCCCGTATACCGTTACTGCCGAAACCCAGATCGAAGAGCCATTGTTCGCCCTCTATCGTCACCACAATCGCCATGTGCGTCTTCGGACGACGGACAGGGTAGGTCATCGGGCGGGCGGCGACAAATTGATAAGGAATTCCCAGCGCTCCGAGAGCCATGGCAAACAGACCGTTGACTTCGTAGCAGTAACCCCCTCGATTCCGAGCGACGATTTTGCGATAAATCTCCTCAGGTACGAGAGAGACGACTTTCCCCTGCTGAACATCAAGGTTTTCGAATGGCACTGAAAAGAGCTGGCAACGCATCATGCGTTTCAGTGTGGCAAAATCCGCTGAGGCGGCACCCTGAAAGCCTGTTCTGGAAAAATATGCCAGGAGACTGAAGTTGGTGGATTTCATCTTTTCATAACAACAGTATTCAAAATACAGCTCAGTTAGTTGCTGGTAGCAGTATTGCCGCCAGGGGATTCACGATTAACAAGAAAAAGAGGTTGAAAATATTGACGAGTTGAACCAGCAGATTGCCTTTTGGTTTATCCAAAATGGAACCCGTAGAAACTCGCTTGACGGTAACCAGTATGCCCAATAAGCACAGAATTGCGATTCCGAGTATCCTTTGATCGTACAGGTTCATCTCTTCCTCCTCAATGTCCAGAATGACAAGCCAATACTGAACGCCGTGTTATGCTGTCTTTTGAATTAATTTGTTGTCAAGTTCAAGTTCGTAGGACAGAATTGTCTTGATGTTCATTTTTTGGGAAGCATGAAGAATTTCAATTCCGACTATCTTATTTTCACCTGAGTTGAGCGATTTAGTATAAAAAAAACCTCTCCTGAGGAGATAAAGTGTTATACTGTAATGTTTAACGACGAAATTACCCTTACAGATCACACAACCCAACAGGTAGAAAGCTACATGAGCAAAAATACGAGGATTCGGCAGAATAAGAAACAGCATATTCAGGGAATACTTCCAACCGATGAGCAGTTGACCGGCAGGGCTGGTTTGAGTCTGTTTGCCATGTACCTCCGCAACATTCAGCTTTTTTCGCTTATCGAGAGTCTGTTTGGCAAGTTGCGCAAGAACAGCAAGGGATTGCCAATCACGGAGCTGTTCGTGCAGATGCTTTGAAGAAAAGCGGAGAGTTGGAAAGTTTGATAAAGGGCTTTTTATCAAACAATGGTTTCATGTCAAAAATACGCTTCTCACCATTTTCAAAGACAAGCTCCAAGGTATAGTCGTCATGCGTTATGACGCTGATAACATCAAGTAACATCTCCATCATCTTCTCCTTTTATTGAAGCGGTGCAATACGAAATGGCTCCTCACCGGCAACAGCAAGTTCCCAGTCTGCCAAAAGTTCATCACGGTGAATGTCTACCCACACCTGCACCATCCGAAGCTGCCGTGGCGGAAAATCTCCAGCAAGAAGACGACCGTCATCAAGAGCTATCGAAACTTTTTTCCCTTGATAGCGCGCATGAATGTGAGGAATATGGCGCTTACGCCCCCATGTAATCATACCACAAAATACATCCTCCTCCAACACTCCTCCGTGCCAATTTGTCACCCCCCACTTTCTTGCGTATCTTTCATTTCAACCCCATTAAACCTGAGCAACCCCATGATATCCGAACACCTGCTTTTTCAATCTGACGGCGGATTTATTCGTATCCCGATCTGGGGGCACATCCCGCTGAGCGGGCCACTGAAAAAAATTCTGTCGCACCCTTCGTTCCTGCGCCTCAAGGGGATTCGGCAGCTTTCGTTCTCGCAGCAGGTGTACCCAGGAGCAACACACACGCGATTTGAGCACTCTATCGGGGTCTATCATCTGATGAAGCTGATTTTGCAGCGCATGTTGACCAGCCCTCTGGCTCAGAGCCTTCAAGATGAGCAGTTCCGGTTTGATGACCACAACTGCCGGGTACTGCTGTCGGCCTCTCTCTTGCACGATATTGGCCACTTTCCCCATGCTCACATCATTGAGGAGCAGATTCCCCAGTGCGGCAACGAGCCGGTCTTCTCCCATCATGAGGAGCTTTGCAAGTACTTTATCTATGAGCAACATCCCGGCATACCGACGATTGCTGAAATTCTGAACAATGAGTGGAAGGTATCGCCTGAATCGGTTATTGAACTGATTGTGGGCAAAACGCGCTTCAGCAAACTCATCAGCGGCACGCTTGACCCTGACAAGATGGACTATCTCATGCGTGACGCGCACCACTGCAATATTCCTTACGGAAGCATTGATATTGAGCGGCTGATTGAGTCGTTTGTGCCCGACCCGCACCGCGAACGGTTTGCCATTACGGAAAAGGGTATTGCGCCGCTGGAGAGCCTGATGTTTGCGAAGTACATGATGATGCGCAATGTCTACTGGCACCATACCAGCCGGGCGCTCTCGGCCATGCTCCGCAGGCTGTTGCAGGATATTGCTAGCTCAGAAATGCTCTCACCGACAGCGTTGCGTGAACTTTTTTACGGGAATGCCGATGACCGGGTGCTGCATGAACTGAAGCAACTGCTGCCGGAGAAGGATCACCCGATCTTTGCCCTGCTTGATGATATTCTCATGCGGCGAGTTTACAAAAGAGCAATAACGGTGCAGCCCTATCTGAACGACTCAGCAAAAGAAGATGAACGGTGGTTTGTCTATAACAGCGACAACAAGATGCGCCGCGCCATGGAGCAGGAGATCTGCGAATTTCTCAACATGCGCTACCATCTTGGGCTGCATGGCCATGAGGTGCTGATTGATCCGCCCTCAAAGAAGGATATTTTCGATTACGCCGATCTCAAAGAGCTTCGGGTTTACCCGACACGCACGGAGCACATTCACTACGCCATGCAGTGTACTTCGGAGTATGTACGGTTTGATGATCTGAATGAGTCGGTCTTTCAGTCGGACTTTATTCTCGCGTTTGAGCGGTACACCAAAAAGTTCAGACTACTCTGCCGCCCCGATCTGGTTGAGCGCATTGTGGAATCACGCGAAGCGATTATGTGCCTGATGGCGAATGATCTTGACCTGTTTCGATAAGACTCGTTTATCAAGAACAACATGACCAGCATTGAAGCAATCATCCCTGAACAGGTTGAAAAATATCGGGAAAACGGGCTTTGCAGTTCATGCGGTCTCTGTTCCATTCAGGCATGGCCGGTTGAACAAAGCATCAAGAGCTGTGTTTTTAAAAATGGATGGCTCGGTGAGAGGGAAAGAAAGCTGTTCGGACGGGAACGACGTCTGGATGACCCTGTGGAAATGCGTTTTGGCATGACGCTTGACCGCTTTACAGCTCAACTGAAGAACCCCGTACCCGGTTCGCAGTGGAGCGGGATCATTACCCGAATGGCCATGAGAGCTTTTGAAGAGAAGCTGGTGGACGGTGTCGTGTCGCTGCGGCACACTCCTGGCCACCATTTTTTCTCTCAACCTGTCCTGGCCAAAAATCTGGATGAGATCTTTGCGACACGAGGCAATAAACCGGTGCTCTCCCCTGTTTTATTCTCTCTGGAAAGCGCATATCGTCAGGGTATGAGAAAAGTTCTTGTCATCGGAGCAGCATGTCACCTTCACACACTCCGGGATTTTCAGGAGCGCTTCGAATACTTCAGGGAGATGGAGATCCTGACCATCGGGATTCCCTGCGTCGACAATGTGGCCCGTTCAAAATGGCCATGGATTCTGGAACGAATGTCGCAATCGCCCAATACCGCCTGCTTTATGGAGTTTATGCAGGATTTCAGGATTCACATCAAGCACAAAAACGGCCGCATTGAAAAAGTTCCTTTTTTCAGTCTTCCGGAAGAGCTCTCTAACCCCGCTATTTTTCCCTCAGCCTGTATGAGCTGTTTTGACTATCTCAACAGTCTTGCCGACATTACCGTGGGCTATATCGGGGCAGAACTGCTGCCGGAACAAAAGAGACAGTGGATTCTGGTACGGACTGAAACAGGGCGTAAACTGCTGAAACTTATCGAGGCTGAACTTGAACGTTTTCCTGAAACCGGCAAATGGGAGTGCCACTCGTTTGTCCAGAACACCACGAAGCGCATCATCGAAAGCATGAAGGCAGAGAAAAAAGAATATTCTTCAAAAAGCAGGATTCCCCTCTGGCTTGGCCATATCCTTGCCGGTCTGCTTGGTATCATAGGGCCAAAAGGGGTAGGGTTTGCCCACTATTCGGTTGATTTTCATCTGATCAGGCATTACTACTACGTCAAATTCCGTCACCCGGAATTGCTGGAAAAGCTGGTTCCCCGGCATGTAAGGGTTATCCTTGAGGAATACGCGCTTCCCCTTTGAAAGAAGAGAACTTCAGGGAAAGAAGTTCCGTCTCCTGAACGGCGCCTTAAGGAACTTGCCTGCCATTCTTGGTTTGGTAAGCCATCGTATTCTTGGAGATTGAGCGGTCGCGGCAAGCATTTTTTCGGTGAGAAAGGAGGAAACA
>Ga0209697_10000954_pt1 | contig 46915 bp, 35 predicted proteins | sample AliMusrvi5mmetaG_FD_184115 | JGI IMG/M metagenome (GOLD analysis project Ga0209697, IMG submission 184115) | Freshwater lake bacterial and archeal communities from Alinen Mustajarvi, Finland, to study Microbial Dark Matter (Phase II) - Alinen... | ecosystem: Environmental > Aquatic > Freshwater...
CATTTGATTCAGTCATCTTCAGTCTCCTCTCGTAATACTACGTTGACGAGAGGAACCGAGATCTTATGTGACGATCATGTCAGAACTGCATCATCTGTTTCTGATGAAGAATTATAGACTGTGACAACTACCGGCAAGTATACCGGACGTTCACTCAAAACCAACAATACCGCAGGCGCCTGTGCATCAAGCGGAACCAGCATATATGCAACCGGCAACTGGATCAACTGGGATGCCGGCGGAACCGTTAATGTGCCTAAAATCGATGTTGCCCGCACTGTTGTCAAAAATCTGATTTCCAACACTACCGGCGTAAATTTTGGCGTTATGATCTACAGGAGCAGTGACGATCAGGGTTCACGCTTTTTCGATTACAAGGCTGACGGGACAAACAACTACGAAACAACCATCAAGGATATGGATGCCATTTACAGCGGCAGCATAACAAACCGTGATGCCCTGATAGCCTCCATCAACACAACAACCGTCAAAGCATCTGGGTATACCCCGCTCGCGGAGTCGCTCTATGAAGCGGGCAGGTATTTCGGAGGGGGGCAAAGCGCATTCTCCAATACTGTGGGGCTTTCCGGCACCCCTCTCAAATATACAACCCCTATTACCGCCAGTTGCCAGAAAAACTTCATAATTTTTGTCACCGATGGCATGTCTACATCCGACAACTCATCTATTCTTAAGACAATTTACCCGGCTGGCTGTTCCGGTTCGGCCTGTACCGGCGATTTTGATGGGGACGGAGTAGAACCGGGTGACATGTCCCACAGCATGGACGATGTGGCAAAATACCTTCACGATACCGATCTGCTTTCTGACAGCACCGCCGTAGGCAAAGAGTATACGATCGGTAAACAGTACGTTTCCACTTATACCATCGGTTTTGGCACTGTCGGGGCCGATGCGGACGCAGTTGCTCTTCTTGAACGTACGTCTGACAGCAGTCATGGAAATGGCAAGGCATATCTGTCGACAGATCAATCCGGCCTGACAACAGCCTTTACCCAGATAATCTACGCCATACTGTCGGTAGACACCTCCTTTGTTGCCCCTGTTGTGCCGATAAGCCCTGACAACAGAACATATGGCTCCAACAGGATCTACATGGGGTTCTTCAAGCCTGAAAACCAGACCTACTGGCGCGGCAACCTGAAGAAATACGGTCTCGATGCCAACAACAACATCATCGACAGGAACGGCAACGCTCCTTTTACGCCGACCAGTTTATCTTACTGGAACGCAAGCACAACACCGGATGAGGACAAAGTTGATCTGGGCGGGGCAGGAGCAATGCTGTTGAGTAGAACCACAGCCAGAAACCTCTACACATACACCGGGACAAACGCCGACTTGACCAACACAAGCAATCTGTTCATCAAGACTAACACGGCCATTACGGCAACCACGCTTAATGTTGCCGATGACGCTACAAAGGCCGATCTTGTTGATTTCGTCCAGGGCTATGATACGTACGGCAAGGGTTCAGGAACGACCATCAAACGGGAGTGGCTTTTTGGTGATGTTCTCCATTCCAAGCCGCTGGTAGTCAACTATGCAACCTATACAATGTCATCTGCCAATGAGAGTAACTGTACCGTAAACAAATCAATTATCTATGTCGGCAGCAATGACGGCATGCTGCATGCCATTAATGATTGCGACGGCAGCGAAGCATGGGCCTTCATTCCCCCTGAAGTTTTGCCGAACCTCCAGGAAATCCCGAACGATATTCACACCTACGCGGTGGACGCATCTCCCTCCGTGTATATCTACGATGCCAACAAGGACGGGAATATTGATACAACGACCGACAAGGTAATACTGATGATCGGCCTGAGACGGGGGGGGGGACCGAACAATTACAGCGGCGTAGCAGCGAAAGGCTCGTATTATGCCCTGGATGTCAGTAACCCGGCAACGCCCAGGTATTTATGGAATCTTTCCAATGCGACAACCGGTTTTTCTGAACTGGGAGAAAGCTGGGGAGAGCCGAAAATTGTAAAGATGAAGATCGGAACCGCTTCCAAGGTAGTGGCATTTATTCCGGGAGGGTATGACAATATGAATGAAGACAGCCGATACGGCGCTACCCTCAACTTTACCGGCACGGGTACGGTCAGTAATTCAACCAGCGGCGCCGGGAATCTGATAAGTACCCCCATTACTCCGGCAGTTTCCCCGTTCAGTCCGAAAGGGCGGGGAATCTACGCCGTCGAGATTGCCACGCTGTCCAGCAACGGAACATCAACCATCGCCACAACCCCCACCAGGATCTGGGGAGTCGTACAAGGTTCAACGACCAGCTACACCTCCTCACCAGCCACGGATGCTGGTATGACTTTTCCCATAGTGTCCGACACCACTACACTTGACGTGGACGGCAATGGCTACATCGACCGGCTATATGCAACCGACCTGGGGGGTAATCTGTGGCGTTTCGATGTGGGAAGCACGAATACCGCATCATGGACAGGATATAAAATCTTCAGCGCCAATCCGGCTTCGGGCGCAGATACGGGACGCAAACTTTTCTTCAAGCCGGTTGCGACGTTAGATACCAAAGCGACCGTATCTTCACGAGGCCTTGATGCATTGATTTTCATGGGAAGTGGCGATCGTGAGCATCCTACGAATACGTCCGTAGTTGACAGGATATATGCCGTTAAAGACAAGGGGCAGACCAGCAGCAAAACGGAAGCTGATCTCACCGACGTCACCACCAATGATCTCCAGGGGGCAACGGCCACCAACGCTACGGTAAACTCCCTTTTGAGCAGCCTGAACTCATCGTACGGCTGGTATATACAGCTGAATCAGAATAGTGGTGAAAAGGTACTGGCACAACCGGTGCTTTCAAACAAGATTGCCTACTTAACTTCGTTCACCCCTGGAGCATCAATCAATGTCGATCCCTGCCGCCCTTCAAACCTGGGAACAAGCCGTCTTTATGTGCTTAATTACGCTACCGGCGAAGCGGTTATGAATTATGATACCAGCAACGACGGTTCCCTCTCATCAACCACAAATAAAAGGGCAATATCAGGCGGGGCGGTCCTCCAGCGGAGTGACAGGTCAAAAACACTCGGATCCGGCATCGCTTCCGGTGTTGTAATTGTGGGTAACAAAGCGTTGATAGGGGACGAAGGTGAAATTAAAACGGAGACGACAAAAGCAGGATCCCCCGGGAGCTCGGGTGGAAGGATAATCAATCTCTATTGGGGTCAGAAGTAGTAAATCCGGAAAACTGCCATGAAGAAAACAGGCTTGTTAACATATAACCGGTTGCTTTCCCGTACCGGTTTTACCCTGACCGAAGTGATATTAGGTATCGGCTTGATGGCGATACTCAGCGCTATGGCCCTGCCGTCATTTATTGGATGGCGGCGGAATCTGTATTTCAAACAGGCCGCAAGTGATATTGCCAATTCGCTTAAGACTGCAAAAAGCAAGGCAATTACATTAAATCAGCAGTATGGAGTTCAATTTGTTCCTGCGGATAGATCTTACCAGTTCGGCAAATACAGTACCAATCAATGGGTATATTTCGGGAACAAAGGATACCTGTCAAACCAGGTCGTAATGAACTTGAACGGAACAGCCAGCGCCAACACCCCGCCAACTCCAAACATCTGGTTCGATACAAATGGCGCCAGTTTTAACAATTACAGCATTCGTATCAAGGATGCAACCACAGTCAAATATACCGTTTCTGTGGAAAGGTCAGGCAGGATCAGGAATACCAGGATAAAATGATCCGGTTTCAAGTACGTCGGGGACGGAGGTGACACACGGATGCAGGTTGTCTACCGTGCTGCACCCTACGGCGCCGGCGGCGCCGGAACCACTCTCATCCACCCTTTCGGACATTGCTTCACGTACGGATAATACCCCTGCGGATCCTGGCAATAGTACCAGTACACCTGTTCCGGCAGCGGTGCAGGGGCATACTGCGGCGCCGGTTGCACATACACTTCGGGCAGAGGTTGCTGGATGATGACCGGCACCGGAGCGTAATACACTTCATGTGGGTAGGAATAATAGGGATGAGACAACTCCCACAATCCGATACCGAGTCCCAGACCGACTACCGGCCACCATCCCGGGCCGCCCCGTCCGCCGCCATGAAAATGTTCGGCCTGACCTGACCCCGCGCACATAAAAAGCAGTGCGATAACGCTCACCAACATACCCATATACTTTTTCATATAAACCTCCACATCACTACAACCGTAATCCTTGATGTCACACCCAACCGCTACTTCTACGTAACATCAGTGTAGTCTTTAATTGTGGAGTAAATAAGGAATAAATAAGGATTTTAACAAGAGTACCATGACCGGCAGGAGCGTTCTGCCGCTATGTCGTCTGACACGTTCCGTTTTGGCATAAAACCGTCAGTACCGATTAAAAAGCAGATAAATATCATCCACAAAGACGACAAACAGCACAAAGATAATAATTATGCTGAATAATGCCACGGAAGACAGAAAGTCATATTGTATCCAAGGGAAAGGGGTCCGGTTTGTCCCGTGAGCATACTCAGTGACAGAAGTTTTATCGCAACCCGGACGTTCACGGGAAGCAATCCCGAACATCAGATCAACTTTCCTGTATGCCTCTTGGAGTTTTTCCGTATCCAATTCTGAATCATCATTGTTATTCCACTCACCATCCGCCTGCAAGGAAACCTCCTGTTTAGATGGTTATGAATCGTACAATCAACATTTACTTCCTACAATTTCGGATTTTTGCTCTGTTCCGTCAAGAAAAAATACCATATCAGAACAGTATTGACATTTTCGAACAGCGCTGTTATCTTGCATACGAGAGTTATTGCACGTACCAAACCCACCAGCGAGCCCACGCATCATGAAAGGACATCTTCGGGAATTATGGCTAAATCCGATGCAATGTCCGCTCCTGGAGTCAGGGTTTCGGCTTAAAAGATTAACTCATCAATATATCTTGTATACTAGACATATTGGAGCAATTCGTACTCAGCTTTACATTCCGCTATAATGAAAAATGTGGAGGTACTTAATGGATATCAGGGCAAAGGTTGAACGACTCACGGCGCGTATGCACGACGGTCCCCAGTATACAACTCAAGGTGCTGTGTTGTTTGTAGACCTGGAACAGAAAAAATTCTTTTCCCGCTACCTGCCGAAAGATGTAATTCATACGGTTCTCACCAACCGCGGGGCAAACATGTATCTGCTCTACAATCTTCTGCTGGATGGAAAAGATCCGCTGGATCCACAAATTCCGATTATTTTCGGAAGCGGCGCCCTGACGGGAACCGTTCCCACGGCCACGCGCGGCAATGTCAGCAGCATCTCTCCGGAAAGCTATGCCATCCTCGACAGTAACTGCGGCGACGCCTTTCCCACGTTTCTCAAATTTCATGGCTACGACCATCTGGTCCTGTACGGTCAGGCCACTGACTGGACCCTGCTCAAAATTTCCGGTCAGGAGGTCAGCTTCCATGATGCCACACCTTATCTGGGTATGGATAACCATGATGTCACGCAAGCGGTGGAAAGGGATTTTTCCTGCACCGAGCGCAAGGATATGGCCATGGCCCGCATTACCAGTGCGGGAGAGAGCCTGAATCTCTTCGCCGGCATCATGGGCGGCGTCAAGGCGATCTATGCACGGGGTGGTGGCGGGGCCAAAATGGGTTCCCTCAGACTCAAGGCAATCATGATCCAGGGGCGCGGAGAGCAACCCGCTCTTTCTCCGGCCTTCAAGGAGAACAACCGGGCCATTGCCCAAAAGATCCTCTCTGCCAGCGTCATCAAGAATGCCCTGAAAACGGTCGGCACCCCTTTCCTTTACAAGCCGAGCCGCATTCTCGGCGCCATGGGGACCAGAAACAACCAGGAGACCAGCTGGAGTGATTCACTTGATGCCGACAACTTTGACGTCTATCGACCAGGTATGGACGGATGCCTCAAATGTCCGGTCCGCTGTCGGCCACTCAACGACCTTACCCCCGAAGGGAAAGGGGGGTGGGGAACTGCCGCACTCAAGGGGCTGACCGGCAACGCCAGCTACGATCAAGCTCAGGCAAGAGTCGAACATGGTAAGGCAAAAACGTACCGGGGAATCAACCATGACGACAGGTTTGACCGATACGACAGGGGTGACGGTCCCGAATACACCACCCTGCAGAAGATGGGTCCCATGATCGGCATCAGCGAGCCGGAGCAGGTTGTGCGACTGAACAATATCCTCAATGAGCTCGGACTTGACTCGGCCGGCGCCGGCAGCGCCATTTCCTGGGCCATGGAACTCTACCAGAGGGGGATCATCACGGATAAGGAAACCGGAGGGCTCGATCTGAGCTGGGGCAATTACCCGGTGGTGGAAAAGCTGCTCTTCATGTCCGCCAAACGGGAGGGCTTTGGCGATGTCATTGCCGATTCCAGCCGGGCGGCGGACAAGGGCAAGTATCCCGCGGAGGCTCTGAAATACCGGATGACGATCAAGGGACTGGCCCAGTCCGATCCCCACGATGCGCGCATTCTCAAGGGGTTCGCTCTTGGTCTTGCCGTAGCGACCCGCGGCATGGATCATCTCCGCAATCGCCCCACACTGGAGATAAATGCCAAGATCAACTCAAACCGTAAAATCAAGGCCGCCCTGTATGGTGGCGATGTGGCTCCGGAACCTACCGGCTATCAAGGCAAGGAATATGCGGTCCGCCGCTGCGAAAACAGTTATGCCGTCGGTGACTCGGTCGGCATGTGCCGCTTTACGACCAAGTATTTCAATTCCCCTTCGACGGCCGATAACGAGGACTTTTCCGGACAACTCACCGAACTGACGGGAGAGTCGTTCACCGGAGAGCAACTCAACGAGATCGGTCGCAACATCACGGGACTGGAGCGGCTGATAAATGCGCGGATCGGACTGACCGAAAAGGACGATACCCTGCCCGACCGGTGGTTCGACGAAGAGATCACGGTTGGCCAGTTTGCAGGAGAGAAAATCGACCGGGCACAATTCGCGGAGCTCAAGTCACGTTTTTACGCGGTGACCGGTTTGAATGCTTCCGGAGTACCGGCACTGGAGTGGCACCGGAAACTGGCCGGGGTGATCACAGGATTTGCCGTCAAGGTCTGGCTTCCCTATGGCTTGCCGGGTGCTCCGGAAGGAGCGGTCATCGTAGACCAACCGGTTGGCACTGTAGCCGAGCTACGCGAGGCGCTGAAAAACAGGCTTCCCCATGCGGTACTGCAGTTGGAGGATAGCAGCCTGAATGTTGTGGTTAATGGCTCCGTGGTGCTTTCCAATGAGCAGGCTGTTCCTGTTACGAATGGAGATGAGGTTACTATTATGGCCATGCTCGCCGGCGGGTGAAGCAAGCTTTATCTGCTTCACCCGCCGGCGATATCCGTGGCAGCGGGGTGTAACTTCGAGCCCTTCTTATATGCTCTTTTGGCGCTTACCTGGCGTAGTAACCGACACCCACCAGAAAGTTGCCTACCTTACGTACAAAGGTATGCTTTTTCTCATTCTTGCTTGTCACCGGGTTACGCCAGACATAATCAAGCTCGCCTTGTCCCTTCGCTTTGACGATGGAAACCATCTCCTTGATAATCGGCTTGCCGGTGGGATCGGTCAGGGTTTGCGCGTCGCTGCCGACAAGACGCGGAGAAGCTCCATGGGCGCGAAAAAGTTTCTTGTCGATATCGATGACGAATACATACAAATCGTCCTCAATGTACTTGCCACCCAGATCATTAAATGCTGTAAATGCACTCTCGGGATCATTTTTTACCGCTTCCGAAGCCCTGTTCAGCATGTCTTTTGCCTGCTTGGCCGATGCCCGTGGGATGTAATACCCCACGGATAGTATTGCATCCCCAACTTTCTGGAAATAGGCGACCTTGCGTTCCACTTTGCGATCAACACGATTCAGCCAGCGGTACTCCACGGAACCGGAATTCTGGGACTTGGCAATATCCAGCATTTCCCGAAAGAACGGCTTTCCTTCCGCGTCACGCAGGTTGGTAATGTTGGTGCCGATCAGGGCCGATGATGATCCGCCACTCGACAGCATGACGCCATTCGTGTTGATCACATATACATACAGATCGCCCTGGATGAATTCACCCTGGCGCATGAATGCGGCCAAAGCCAGCTCTTTTTTCTCCCGATAAGAGGCAACTGCACGATCAAGCAGTTCCTTGGCACGCTTGGCGTCATCGCGGCTGTCCGCTGCAGGTTCCGGTTTTGCCGCGGATTTTTCAGCGGCACAGACAATGCCGGAGAACATCGTGGAAAGCAGCAGGGATACAATAAAAGCCATACAAACGAAGCGGACAGTTCTTGCAAACGGATTGTTTTTTGATTCGATGAACATGTGATTCACCTCGGAGTTACAATTTTTTTATTCACGTCATCGCGCTGGCACGTTCGGCTTGTGCTGTGGCGTCCTATTTCTTAAAATCCGGTTTACGTTTTTCCAGGAAGGCATACACCCCTTCCTTGGAGGCATCGATACAGGAGATGTCACCGCTCCCCTGGTAGTTGATCTCCAGAGCTGCTTCCAGTGAACCGGCGGCTGCCGCCTGGTTAACGACCCGTGCCACGATGGACAGAGCCTCTTTGCTCAGAGCCATTTTGCCCGCAACCGGGTTTTCGGGTACGGTGAACTCGACAATATTGACCGGGGCATCGCTGATGCGCGGAACATTGCCGATGAGTCGGTTGACTTCGCTGATGGCGGCATCGATCATTTCAATGTAGCCGTTGGTAACCTGTTTGACGATGCCGATCTCCTGGGCCTCTTTGACGGTCAGGCGCTTGGCCGCGCCGATCATGGCGTTGAAGGTCTCGGAGGCGTGCGGCCATTTGCGGTAAGGAATAACCGCCCCACCCATGCCGGGCAGGATCCCCAGGGTGATTTCCGGCAGTTGGAAGAAGGCATCCTTGTCGGCTACCAGGCTGTGGCAGCGCAGGGCCACTTCAACACCGCCCCCCATGGCCAGACCGTTTACTGCGGCGACGACCGGCTTGTCCATCTTGTCCATGAAGTGCAGGACTTCCGAGTTGCCCCGGGCCAGATCCACCCCGGCGGTATGGTTGTCGATGGTGGCAATGAAGCCGTTGATGTCGGCTCCGGCGCAGAATGCCTTGGTGCCGTAACCGGTGATGACGAAGCCTTTAACAGCCGGATCGTTGGCCCCTTTTTTCAGTTCGGTGAGAATCTCGCTGCAGGTACCGCCTCCCAGTGAGTTGGCGACCTGGGGACGACGGATTGAGATGATCCGTACCCCTTCCTTGTCATCCACCAGGATGTCACGGGAGAAGTTCAGGTAGTCGGCAATCGGTCGTTTGGCACGGGGGAAACCGGGACGCTCATTATTGAAAGCGGCCATGATGCGCTCCACTTCCCGGGTGCCCATCTCTTCCATGATGTCGAAGACACCTTTCTTGAAGCCCAGGGCGATCAGGCTGCCGAAGTTCAGGTCTTCACGGGTACCGATGGTACGGTCGGCGATGTCGAAACATTGGGAGAAGACCAGACCGATCATGCGATCACGGATCCATTCCTTGAGGTCTTCAGGTACGTCGATTCTGGTGCCCGGTTTGGCCACGTTCCACTTATCGACGGACAAGAGGACCGGTGAAGGGGCATAGCATGCCCGCTCGGCGGTGCGGCGCAGTTGTGATTCATAGGTAATCGGGTTGCCGCCGGCCATGTTGAGGACGAAGAAGGGGCCGGCGCCGACCCACTCTTCACAGACGGAGTCGACCTGGTAGGTGGTTGCTTTGTCCACCAGGTAGGCGGCTTCGTTGGTCCAGTTCTCAAAGACGCGGTTGAGCAGGAAGGAGAAGACGTTATCGGTGACGACCGGTGCTTTGCCGGTGTTGGCGAAGAACCAGATCAGATAGTTGAGCAGTTCCCGGCTGGCTCCTTCCCAGTTGATTACTTCCACGGCCATGCTGCGCCAGGCCGGGGCAAAGAAGTGGGTGATGGTGGAGCGCTCGGGGTGTTTCATGCCACTGAAGATCTGCTGGGCCGGGATTCCGCTGGTGTTGGAGGTCAGGACGCATCTTTCGTCGACAATCTCTTCCAACTGAGCGAAGATCTTCCGCTTCAGGGGCAGACTTTCGGTGGCTGCTTCAATGACCAGTCCGCAGTTTTTAAGCTGGCTGTAGTCGGTGGTGTAGACGATGTTGCCCAGGATCTGGTCGGCTTCAGCCTGGGTCATCTTCCGGCGGTCGAGCCCTTTCTGGGCGTAGGATTGAAAACGCTTTTCGGCTTTCTTGAGCGGTTCCTCAGCCACGTCCACCAGATAGAGTTTCTTGTCCGGTGCCCCGGTCCTCAGGTAGTAGGCGATGTCCGGGCCGATATGGCCGGCGCCGATGACCGCCATTTCGTCCGGGATGGGACGGTCGGTCTGGACCAGGTAAGGGTTGAAGTAGGATGGGTAGAGTTTCTTTTCAGCGGCCATGGGTTCTCTCCTTGATGATTGAATACGATATATGCGTCTCGATATGGTTTTAGTTCACCTTGATTACGATTGATGCGGCGGTGTCACCGGCGGCGCAACCGGAGAAGAGCAGGTAGCCGCCACCTTTTGCGGCCACCTCCTCGATCCCTTCGATCATCAGACGGGCGCCGGTAGGCGCCTGGGGATGGCCGTATATCAATGAGGAGCCGAAGTTGTTCATGCTGTTAACATCCAGACCGAGGGTTTTCGCCATGGCGATGTCGTTGGCGGCAAAGGGGTTATGCGTCTTGACCGCTTTTACATCAGCCACTTTTATGCCGGCCCGGTCGAGCGCCATCTGGGCGGACGGGGCGACGGCGGCGGCCATATAGGCTTTTTTCGTGCGGGCGTAGCCGAAGGAGAGAAGCTGGATTTCGATGTTCGGGTCGGCGCTCAGTTCGCGCGCTTTGTCCCGGGTAGTTACCGAAACCCCGCAGTTGCCGTCGGCCGGGAAGGTCTGAGCGCCGAAGGTGTGGACGCCGTCCGGGAGGACGGGACGCAGGCCGGCAAGTCCTTCCGCCGTGGTCGGCATGACCCCTTCATCGGCTTCAACGGTGATGGTTTTCTTCTTGGATATCTGTACTTCGACCGGGAACATGTAGCGTTTCTGGAATTCACGGTCGTTGGCCAGGGCGTCCTGGTACTGTGCGTAGCGCCTGAGGGTGAGTTCATCGCACTGTTCGCGGGTGATGCCGGCCTCTTTACTGACGTTCTCGGCGGTCTGGATCATCGCCTGGCCGGCCCAGGGATCTTTGTTAACGTTGTCCATGAACCAGTCTTCGGCGATCGGTTTGCCGCCGGGGCCGTTCGGGTTCGGCCAGATGGCGTGCGGGCCGTTGGAGCAGCGGTCGGCCAGCAGGCACCAGCTGTTTTCAAACATGCCGGTTTCAATCCCCTGGCCGGCCTGGTAGAGGGAGAAGGCCGAGGTGGAGCAGGCCTGGGTGATGAGGACGCCGGGGGAGTTCACGGCGCCCAGCATGGCGGCGGCCCAGGGACCGGTGTAGAACCAGGACTGCTGGTAGACGGTACTGCCGACAAATACGTATTCGATGGCCATCGGGTCCCACCCTTTGCTCTCCAGAAAACGTTTGGAGGTGGCAGCGCCGAGGGCGATGGCGTTCTCATTTGCCAGTGTCCCCTGCCATTTGACAAACGGGGTGCTGTAGTAGCCGCGATAGGGGATGAATGCTTTGGTTAACATGGATGTTCCTCCTCGTGTAAAATAAATGGCATAAACTGGTATTATATCATGGTATGATTACCCGTAAAAAAGATATTGTCAATCAGGCACCTTTTCAATACAGAGTACCCAATTAGGTACCCTGAACCGTCTACCGGAGATTTGGGAAAATGGAAGAGAGTTATCAACCACAAGGAAAATTCCAGTACCGGGGCAAGGAATACTACTGTCCGGTGGACGTGACCCTGGCCATTATTGGCGGGAAATGGAAACCGGCCATCCTTTGGCACCTCAAAAAAAGAACCATGCGCTTTTCCGAATTGCAGCGCAGATTTCCCGATACGACACGAAAAATGCTGACCCAGCAACTGCGGGAACTGGAAGCTGACGGGGTGATCCAGCGTAAGGTCTATGCCGAGGTACCTCCACGGGTGGAATACTCCTTTACCGAAAAGGGGCATACTGTTAATAACGTTCTTATTTTGATGTACGACTGGGGAAAACAATTTTTACAGGAATCAAACGCAAACGTCTACACAGCCGAGATGCCGCCATCCACCACCAGTTCCGTACCGGTAATGTAGCAGGCTGCATCGGAGGCCAGAAAGTGCACCGCCGCGACAACATCGGAGGTTTCGCCGATGCGCCCCAGCGGCGTGCTGCTTTTGATGAAATTCAGCCCCTGCTCGAAGTCACCGCCGAAGATCAGGTTGGCAACGTCCTGAACAGCCTTGTCCCCCATCTCGGTCCTGGTAACACCGGGGTGAACGGAGTTCACCCGGATATTCATAGCGCCGAACTCCGCCGCCACAGCCTTGCTGAACAGGCGCACCGCCCCCTTTGATGCACAGTAGCCGGCGAAACCGGGGACACCTACCAGACCCGCCACCGATGACAAGTTGATGATGGACCCGCCTCGGCCTTCTCTACCTTCGCTTGTCATGGCGGCAAGGGCATGTTTTGTCCCCAGAAAAACTCCCTCGACATTAATGGAGTGCATGCGCCGCCACTCCTCGACGCTCATCTGAAGCAGCGGCTTGGCAATCTCGATACCGGCATTATTGACCAGTACGTCCAGCCCGCCGAATGTCTCCAGGGTGGCGGCAATTCCCCGCTGCCAATCCTCCTCGCGGGTCACGTCCAGTGTGCAGAAAGCCGCTTCCCCCCCCTGTTCACAGATGGAACGGGCCGCATCCTTACCGAGCTCATCAAGAATATCGGCCAGCATTATTTTTGCACCGGCCTGCGCCAGAGACCGAGCGCAATCCAGGCCGATCCCCCGGGCAGCACCGCTGATTAAAACAACTTTGCCATTAACATCGAAGTTTGTTTTTTGTTTCGTCATATCCGTATCTCCTTCCGCCCTCGCGGTTCAACATGTCAACGTTCCGTCAGTATCCGACCGGCTCCAGACACCAGAGTCCCGCCTCCTGCATGGCGCTGATCAGTTCACGGTGTCCAAAAGCAGCCGTTGCCGGTTGGTAGCCGACCTTTTTCAGACGCCCGATAAGGATGCGCCGGCAGGCCTCAGCAATCAGAAATCCGGTCTGCAGGTACCCTGAAGTACCGTAAAACGCCAGGTGCTTACCAACCGTATTGCCACGGGCAAAAACAGAAATCATACAGCGCTGGATAGAAGGATCTTCCTTGATCAGCGCATCGGGGTCCGGCGACATGGCGCGTCCCCAGGCGTTGGTGATTTCTTCCATCTCCGCCGCGGTTCTGGTTTTTGCCAGTTCGTGATATTCGACTATGCGCCCGTGGACCAGGTTGACCACTTCCCGGCTCGTGAACGAGACGGCAACCTTGCAATTGCGCACACGGCTGTCGTTTTCAAACCAGATCGGCTCAAAACCACCCCCCCAGGGTACCGCCGCCTGAATCTGATGGTTGCCGGGGACGAACACATCGAACTTGGCCAGCGGATCCCACTGTTTCATGACACCGTCTTCCTTGTAGAGCTGCGGCAGGCAACACATGCGCAGGAACGACAGGGTCGATGCGGGGGTGGGATTGCCACGCGGGGCATAGAGGATGTCCAGACTGTCGATGCCGGGTGTTTCGAGCGCCACTTCCGCAGCAACCATACCGGTAACCCACATGGCGGCACACGCGGAAATGGCGACGGTATTATTGGCGGCGAACTGGTCGCCATAGGTGTCACGCAGCATGAGGGTGTAGTCCGGTTCTCCCGTTGTATCAAGGTAGTGACACTTGTTGGCAAGTGCCGCCTTGATGACCGGCTCCGCCAACTGGCCGAACGGGCCGACGACGTTGGCGACAACCTGCGCGCCTTCGAATAATTTTGTGAGTGCAGCTTCCGTATGTTCACAGGCCACAATGTCCACGACATGATTGCCGGGCACTTTTTTAAGTTCAGCTTCTATTCTGTCGCGACTGCGTCCCGCTGCCACAAACGGAATACCTTCCCGTGTGAGGTATTCGGCGATTATCTTGCCGGTATAGCCGCTGATGCCGTAGACGACGAGTGGGTATTTGCTGGCCATGATGTATCTCCTTTATCGGTGATTTTCCGTATAGACGGAGGTAGGTTGTGTTTCGAACAATTCAATCAGGAAACGGTCCTGCGGTTTTTCAGATGCAGTTTTTGGTATGATATCGAGCAGTTGCAGATACCTTGGCATCTGACTTGGCTCCAGTTTCTGCCGGCACATCATGTAGATAGCCTCAGGTTTAAACCCGGCCCGGTCCTTGGGCACAATCGCTGCGACCACCTCCTTCTCACCAGGCGTACCGTTAGTGGAGGTGATGCCATAGACGTAGACGTCGTCTACGGTATCGTTCTCGGCGATTACCTTCTCGATGAAGCCGGAATTGATGAACTCGCCATTACGACGGATGGCGCCACCCTTGCGGTACAGGAAAAAGATCCAGCCATCCTGATCAGCGACAACAATATCGCCCATATGCAGCCAGCCATCTTTGACCTTTGCAGCCGAGGCCTCGGAATTGCGGTAATACTCGACCTTTGCCGGCGAACCGTCGCCTGGCCGGAACAGCAGCTCGCCGGAAATACCGGGAGCGCAATCGTTGCCATTTTCGTCTACAATGCGGTAGAGAAGAGTGACTGGAGGTTTGCCGATGCTGCCGATGGGCCCGACGCCGACCGGTTTGATCGACATACCACCTTCAATGGCCGCATAGAATTCGAGGATTTGCACATTGTAGCGTTGTTCGAACTCTTCCCAGATCGCCTTGGGCATGCCGGAACTGATGATGAGACGCACCGGATTATCAGCGTCGTCCGGCTTGCGTGGATCGGCGAAAACTGCGGTCATCATCCCGCCTAACAGATTAAACGAAGTGCAGCCATAGCGGCGGGTAATATCCCACAACCGGCTTTTGCTGAATTTGCGTGACAGCACACAGGGAAAGCCCCCAACCAGGGCGGAACCAAGCGTGATGAATTGAGCATTGCCATGCGTCAACGAGAGTCCCGAATAGAGGATGTCGCCGGTCCGATAACCGATCAAGCCCGGTGTCATTGCACCCAGCCCGCAATAACGGGCATGGGTCGTGATGATTCCCTTGGGGTCACCGGTTGTGCCGGAGGAAAAAATCAACTCCATGGCACGTTCCGGATCAACAGTTCGAATGGTGATATCCGGCGCCTCCAGCGGCAGCGCATCCGCATACGGTGCGACCCCCGGATAGGAAGTCAGCGGCTTTTTTCCTTCATCCGTCTCAAAACCTATAATCCACTGTAGTCCGGGTAACTGTGAACGCACCTTGACCACGTTATCCAGCGCATAGTCGGCAGCTATCACCCCCTTGCACTCAGCCATCTCCAGCATGAACGTAAGCTTGTCACCACTGGTACGAGCGTCGATAGGCACAAACACGGTGCCGCTGATGGAGGCAGCGACCATCGCATCGACAAACTCCACGTGGTTGTTCATCAGGAGCGCAAAATGGTCTCCCACCCCCATGCCGTGATCAATCAGTACCTGGGCCAGTTTCTGTCCCTGTTCCCACAACCCGCGATAGGTGCGCAGATCATCCGGTCGCACCCCGCCGTTTTCAAAGGTTACAATGGCACGGTCGGGCTGTGCGGCCATACGATTGGCAATAACTCCTGCCAGTACTTGTTCACTGTACGTCATGACCATCAACCCTCTCTCCTTAGAATGGTAACTACCGTCGACGCGGCGTCCATACCGATCAATCCCCCGGCATTGTGCGCCATGCCAATGCGGGCATGCTCAATCTGGCGCCGCTCTGCGCGTCCTTGCAGTTGTTTGGTGAGTTCAACGATCTGGGCACAACCGGTTGCCGCAATTGGGTGCCCCTTGCGCAGCAGACCACCGGAGGTATTCACCGGCAAGCGCCCCCCGATTCGGGTGGCGCCGCTTTCGATCAACTTTGCGCCCTCGCCCGGCCGGCATAGGCCGAGGTATTCGTAAGCCATGATCTCGGATGGGGCCGAGGCGTCATGCAGCTCGACGCAGGAAATATCCTGTGGACCGATGCCGGCAGCTTCATACGCCAGATCGGAAGCCAGGGTGCCGACATTGTCGTTTTCGTGCTCCCAGTCCCAACCGGTAGCCAGCGCCGATGCCATGACCCGGACCGGATTGCGCAGCCCGAGTTCACGGGCCTTCCTCTCGCTGACAAGAATGACCGCTGCGGCACCATCACCGATGGGGGAACACATGGTCAGCGTCAACGGCTCGATGATGGTCCGGGACGCCAGCACCTCCTCGACCGTCAACACCTTTTGGAACTGGGCCAGCGGATTCAGGCTGCCATGAAAGGAATTTTTGGCGGAAACCATGGCAAAATGCTCTTTGGTCGAACCGTATTTTTTCATATGCTTCCTGGTCATCAGTGAATAGATGTCCATGAACACCGAGCGATTGACGCCGACATCCGTGGCAATCGGCTCCTTGGCCGCCAGAGACAGCATCTCAAGGATTTTGAGAGTCCCACCCTCTTCCTCGACGTCAATGGCGCCGGCAAAAGCGCCCATTGCACGCACCCGGTCCTCATGAAACAATTTTTCCGAACCGCAGGCCAGCACGACATCGTACAGCCCGGCGCTGACCATCGCGCAGGCCTGCTGGAAGGCGGTAGCACCCGATGCACAGGCGTTTTCAACGTTTATGACCGGTATCCGGCCAATACCCATGCTGCGCAGCACAACTTCGCCGGGAATCATCACCTGTCCCTGAACGACACTGGCGGCGGCATTAGCCATCCATGCCGCCTGGAGCAGAGACTTGTCCATACCGGCGTCATCCAAAGCTGCCTGAATTGCTTCGCCGGCGAGCGCCTTCAAGGTTTTATCGAGATGATTACCGAACGAGGTCATACCAATACCGGCAATGTAGGCGTTCATTTTCATGGATATATCTCCTGGTTATCCTATTGATAAGACAGAGTCTTTCATAGACCTCCGCTTCACTCAGCGTGCGGTATAACCGCCGTCAATCACCAACTCGGCTCCGGTCATGTAGCTCGACTCATCTGAAGCCACAAAGAGGATCGCCTGGGCAATTTCACTGGCTTCGGCAAGTCGCCCCAGGGGAATCCTGCCCAACAGATCTTTCTGCATTGCCTCGGCCACATCGGGTGGCAACGCATTTATCGTATCAGTGACCATCGGGGTGATGACATAACCGGGATGAACTGAATTGACGCGGATACCATAGCCTTTCTCTGCACAGTGCAGGGCCGCCGACTTGGTAAAGATACGCACTCCCCCCTTGCTGGCGTTATAGGCCGCCAGAACACATTCGCCAATGATCCCCTCAATTGAAGAAATATTAACGATTGATCCACCCCATTCCTTCATGGCCACAATGGCCTTTTGCGTACCCATGAACACCGCATCCAGGTTGATGCCGAGTACATGCCTCCACCCCTCCATGGTCTCGTCTTCCACGCTGGCCAGGTGGCCGACTCCTGCGTTATTCACCACTATGTCAAGGGCGCCATACCGCTCCAGCGTGCCTGTGATAATCCGGTCCCAATCATCAGCCTGGGTGACATCATGGGCGGCGACCGTTACTGACAGCCCTTCGGCAGTCATGCGCCGCCCCTGTGCCTCCAGCTTGCCAATATTGATATCTGTCATCACCACTTTTGCCCCTTCACGGGCGAACAGTTCTGCAGTGGCCAGACCTATGCCGCCGGCTGCCCCTGTGATGATTGCTATCTTGTTTTCAATGCGACCCATGATACCCCCTTCAGCGTAGTGATCTGTCCTTGTTTTGTTCAGCTGCCACCTTCATTCAGCCCGACTCATGCAAAATCCCTGATCAACTTGTGGGCACCGACCAATGACAAGACTTCGTTTGAGCCATCCTCAATCCTGCTGGAACGGGCATCGCGGAAAATTTTCTCGATCGGATACTCCTTGCTGACGCCGTATCCTCCGAACAGTTGCACGGCCTCATTGGCAACCTCGAAAGCGGTATCCGTGGCGGTGACCTTGGAAACGATCGAGTATTTGAGATCAGGTGTTCCCGAAGCCAGATTGTACTGCATTGCAGCCCGGGTCATGGCGCGGGAGATCTCGACCTTGCGAAACATGTCGAAGAGGGTCTTCTGGACCAGTTGGTGCTCGCACAAGAGTTTCCCCCCCTGAGTCCGTTCGGTACAGTGCTTCAAGGCCAAATCCAGGGCCGACTGAGCCACCCCGGTGAAGGTACAGGCCATCATGAGGTTAGCGTGGGTGAGAACGTCGGTTAACGCCTGCTCGTACTTATCCGGACCAAAGATCAGGTTCTCTTCGGGAATTTCAGCATTGTCGAAGAATATCTCGCCTTGTGGCATATCGCGCTGCCCGAGTTTGTTGAGGGGCGTTCCCTTGGAAATGCCGGGCGTACTCAGGTCAATCACGAACAGACCGCCTCCGGACATCCCTTTACTGGAGTCGATGCCGCAGAAAAGACCGGCATGGGTTGCTACGGGACTGACGCTGACCCAGGCGCTTTTCTGACCGTTCAACACCCACCGGTCCCCTTTTTTTGTTGCCTTTACCTGTTGCGTGATGCCGGGATTACGAAACTGTTCACGCCCCACTGCCAGATTATCGCTGCCATGATTTGGCTCCGTAATCGCCCAGCAGCCGATGATGCTGGCATCTTTACAATTAATATATGGGGTTACAAATTTTTCATGGACTTTGGGGTCAGCCGACATGGCGGCAAACGTCGCGTGAAACCCGGTAGCCCCAATCCCCAGTGCCATGCCGGCACTGGCATACCCAAGCTCTTCGAAAAAAATTTGAATTCCGAGGGGATCCAGCCCGGCGCCACCAAGTTCCGCAGGAAACAGGGTAGTATGATAATCCAGGGCATACGCTTGTTTGTAGACATTCAGCAAAAGTGAATCTTTTTGCACAACCTCACCAGGCGTCATTGCATCAAGGGCAATAGATGCAGGACGCAGCACCTCTTGACCGAACTGACGCAGGCTGTCCCTCAGTATTCTGTGTTCATCCGTAAGTGTGAGACCAATTTCCTTGAAAGCCATGGTAATATCCCCTTTACTGTTCTAGTTATTGCGCAGGCGCGCAGATGATTTTCCTATTTGCTGTGACTGTCCACATTCCTAATAATCGGGGCAGAGCCATCCTGCCCCTTGAATTGCATTGAAGGAGGCACTGCGTGCTACACTTTTGAACATTCGATCGTGTCAATCTGCGACCGCATTGATGCTCTGATGTTTTCATTGCCGGTTTCAGCCTTACTCTCCACTACTTCAGCGGTCACCGTTACCTTCCTCAACAGAAAATGGGAGAGTGCCGGTATCAGTATCAGTGCTCCGACCATGTTCCAGAGAAACATAAAGGTTAAGAGAATACCCATGTCGGCCTGGAACTTGATCGGCGACAGAGCCCAAGTGACAACCCCGCCGGCCAGGGTGATTCCGACCAGGCCCACTACCTTGCCGGTGAACTGAACCGCCTTCTGGTACGCCTCGCCCAGAGCCATCCCCTGGCGCTGATAGGTCAGTTGCATGCTGAGCAGATACAGTGCATAGTCAACCCCGATGCCGACACCCAGGGCGATTACCGGCAGGGTCGCAACCTTCACACCGATGCCGAGCGCCACCATCAGCGCCTCGCAGAGGATCGAGGTCAGGACCAGCGGCAGGACCGCCACCACCACCGCCCGCCAGCTGCGGAAGGTGATGAAGCAGAGGATAATCACCGCGCTGTAGACATAGAACAGCATGGTACGGTTTGCCTGTTTGACCACGATGTTGGTGGCCGCCTCGATGCCCGAATTACCGGCCGCCAGCAGAAACTGGTACTCTTTGGTGTTATGTTCCCTGGCAAAATCTTCGGCAACCTTCAACACCCGGTCCAGAGTTTCCGCCTTATGGTCGGTTAGATATGCAATCACCGGCGTAACCGACAAGGCTTCATTTACGATATCCGGATTATCGACCGTTGTCTGTTGCGCACCAAAGTTAAGCACCTTCTGGTTGCGGTTAAGCGTGTACCACTTGGGATTCCCCTCATAGGTGCCGGCAGTTACCATCCGCACCGAATCGGCCATGGTGACGGTGGTCTGAACCCCCTCGACCTCGCGCAGCGCCAGGGCCAGACGGTCGGCCTCAATCAGCGACGGGTACATCATGCAGCCATCCGGCGGCGTCTTCAGAATTACGGCAAACTGGTCGCTGGAGAGTGAGTAGTTCGAGGTAATGAAGGCGTTGTCCTTGTTGTAGCGCGATTTGGAACGCAGTTCGGGAGCACCCGGATCCAGATCGCCGATTTTCAGGTTGAGACTGACGATAAAGCCGGCCACCGCCAGCAGCAGTGAGATGACGACTGCACGGGTCGCCCAGCGTCGCTCGGTGAAGTGATCCAGAAGACTCCAGAGCGCACCGGCCCCCTTACCTCTGCTCTCTTCGTTCTCTTCCTGCAGACTCCGTTTAGCCGCCTTGAGGCTCACCCCGGTAAAGGAGAGAAAGACCGGCAAGAGCAGCAGGTTGGTGATTACCAGTCCGGCAACGCCAATACTGGCGGTCAACGCCAGATCCTTGATGACCGGAATATCGATCAGCATCAGCACCGCAAAGCCGACCGCATCAGCCATTAAGGCGGTGAGGCCGGCCAGGAACAGCCGGCGGAAGGTGTAACGGGCCGCAACAAGTTTATGCGTACCACGACCAATGTCCTGCATGATTCCGTTCATCTTTTGTACACCGTGGGAGACCCCGATGGCAAAAACCAGGAACGGCACCAGTATGGAGTAGGGATCGAGCTCGAAGCCGAAGAAGGCCACCAAGCCGAGCTGCCAGATGACCGCCACTACGGAGCAGGCGATCACGAGGGCCGTGCTCCTGATGCAGCGGGTGTACAGGAATATGACTATTGCCGCGATCAGGGCAGCGATGCCGAAGTAGGTCATCACCTGCATTAAACCGTCGATCAGGTCTCCTACCAGCTTGGCGAAACCAACCACATGCACCTTTATCTTGCCCTTACCCATCGCCTCGTACTTGGTGCGAATGTTTTTCTCGATCTGCGTGGAGAAAACATTATAGTCAAGGTGCTTGCCGGTATCTGACGCCGTATCAAGCAGCGGAACAAAAACCATGGCCGATTTGAAGTTAGTGCCCAGCAGGCTGCCAACGATGCCGGAACGGGTGATATTCTGCTTGAGCTTTGCTACCTTCTCCGGCGATCCGTCAAAGTTGTCCGGCATGACCGGACCACCCTGGAAGCCTTCCTCGGTCACTTCCGTCCAGCGCACCACCGGTGTCCAGATCGATTTCACCCAGGCCCGGTCCACACCTGGGGTCAGCACCAGTTCGTCATTGATCTGGCGAAGCAGGTCCAGGTATTCCGGGTCAAAGATATCTCCCTGCGTGTTTTCCACAACGACGCGGATCGAATTGCCAAGACCGCGCAGGTCACCCTTGTTGGCCAGATAGTTTTTGATATAGGGGTGGCTCTGGGGCAGCATCTTCTCGAAGCTGGCGTTGAAGACAATCTTGCTCCCCTGCCAGGCCAGCAGCAGGGTTATCGCTACACAGGCTATCATCACAACCATGCGGTTGTTGAAGATCAGCCGTTCCAAAATGTTGCCGGATTTCTGATCAAAGTCCTTGAGCTCCTTGACGACCGGCATTTCATCTATTTGTCCTGTTCCAACGGCCATTTCCGTTCTCCCTGTTTTATTACTTTATCGACTGCACCTTCGCACCAAGTGGACCAACCATAGCAACCGTTTCCGTGCCAAGGGCCACAACAGCGGCAGCAGGGACCGGGTGGTCCATTTTTATCGGCACAAAGCTTGCGCCGTTATCGCTACTCACCAGAATGTGACCTCCCTGGCTCACCAGTACGAGTTTCCCCTCCCCGGTCATGGTGGCGCCAACCAGGCCGACCGGTACACCGGTCTCAACTTTCTGCCAGTTTGAGCCGTTGTCACGGCTCCGATACGCATTACCGCGCATGCCGAACGCCACAAGCGCTCCGGACGTGCCGGTAATTCCGAAATACGAGCCTGCGTATGGGGTCTTGATCGCCGTGAAGCGACCCGCCTGCCGGTCAAGCTTGAATACGGTACCCTGCTCGGCGGTTATATAGATATCCTGACCAATGGAGCGTATGGCATAGAGGTGGAAACGCCGGGGGTTGTCAATCCGGTCGTACCAGGGTGACCAGTTTTTACCGCCGTCCGTGGTACGAAAGATCAGACTGAAGGCGCCGACGATGAAGCCGGTGGTTTCATTCTCGAAGCAAACGTCCATAAATGGTTTGTCCGCTTCCTGGGAACTGTTTTTTTGGATCTCGTCCGCAGCGGCACTGCCGGCGTAGACACTCTCCATGAGTCTGGCGGCGACGCGACCATCAAACTGCTTCACCCACGTGGCGCCGCCATCGGAACTGTGCAGCACCACGCCGTCATGACCTACGGCCCACCCTTTCTGCGGAGTGGGAAATTGCACCGCCACCAGATCGGAGCTGACCGGTACCGATGCCTGTAACCATTTTTTCCCCTGGTCGTCCGAATAGACGATGTGGCCGTGCTGCCCCACACCGACTATGCGCATGCCGGCCATGGCGACGCCGATCAATAGTGATGTGGCTGCATATCGACTTGCAGCGGAAGGCAACTCGAGCACATCCCGGAACGTAGCACTGGCAACGGCTGTAGCCATGGAGGCGGTCAGCAACATGGCCGCCATCACTATCGCTGGTATCTTTTTTGTTTTCATAGCTTCTCCCGGTAGTTCTTTCCGGCAGGGTGGGCACTCGCATCACCCTGCCGGCATTACTGTATTGAAATTTTCTTGCGGCGTTGTCTACGCGTCAATCGCCGGAAGCGCTCAAGATTGACATCTTACCGAACCCCTCCGGAGGCAATCGATTCAGGCGTCCAGTCACTTGCAGGGCGCTTCTGGGTATAGCGGAAGCCACCTCTGTTCTCAGCCGGCCAGGCGTTAAGGAAGTATTGCTCGCTGATCAGGTCATAGCCGCCCTGAATATCGTTCATCGGGGCAGGAACTTCGTAGGCCGGTGTTATATAGGCAAAGCTCACCCGGAACAGTTGACCGCGGGCGTCATAGGCATCACTGGCCACAGCAACCCAGCTGTCCTCATCCAGATAAAATACCCGTTTGCTGTAGAGGTGCCGTTTGCCCGGCTTTAAGGTGGCTTCAACCACCCAGACGCGATGCTTTTCCCAGCGCACAACATCAGGGTTCAGGAAGTGCGGTTTAAGCAAATCCTCGTTTTTGGTAAAAAAAGCCATTTTGTAGTCGTTATACGGAATCATTAACTCCTTCTTGCCGATGATCTTGAAGTTGAAGCGCTCCATGGAGCCGCTGAACAGATAGAGATCGTCCCACGTGGCGGCGCCGCCAACCGTAGCGTTGGGGGTGTCGAACGAGAGGTCCGGCGCGAGTTTCACCCGTCTCTGACCGGGCAGGTACTGCCAGGCACGACGGGCATTTTTTCCGAAGTCGATCGGATCGACAATCAGAAGCGCCTCTCCAGCACGACGGGGTGGACCTTCATAGGTGATTCTAAGTCCATAGTAATCTTTGGTGTCAGGCTTTGCCGGGTCGTAATAGGCGTACTCCAGACTGACATTCCCTTCCGCCTGCATGGTCGCGCGACCGGACCGGTCTACGGTAAAGGCCCTGTAATTTACTTCATTGGCCAGACCGTTGAAGCGCAATTGGTGGTTCCACATTGCTTCATTGCCTGTTTGCGGTATGGGGAATGGGTACCCCGCATGGGCGCCGGTGAGCGACAGTCCTTCATTGGTTGTCTTTGCCGTAGTCGCATGCTTTACCGTGTTATCCAGCACGTACTTGGGAAAAGCCGCCGTACGATGGGTCTTGTAGACATCGATACGATAGGTCGGGTACTTTTTCATCAGGGCTTTGGCGCCTTCGGTAAGTTCCCCTGCATACTTATCCATATTTTTTGCGTTTATCGAATAAAGCGGCTTCTCACCTTCAAACGGGTCCGGTCGTATCCCGGAACCCTTCTTGTAGCTAGCCGGCGGCGTGGTCAGTCCGCCACTGTATTCGGGAATCGAGCCATCCTTGTTGCCGGCCTTTTCAGCGCCGACCAGTGTCAGGTTTTTACCGAGTTGCGAAGCCTTATCGGCAGAGACGGCCCCGAGGGCTACTCCCGCATATGTCAGTGTTAAGCCGACGGTAATGAGACAGTTGCGTATAGTCATGATTAACCTCCGTTTCTTAGAATGTGGTTTTCAGTGTCAAGGAAAGCATGTCGCGGTCCTTGAGCAGTGCGAAGATGTCTCCGGCTCCGGTGTGTTGTCCCGGAGCTGCCCCGCCCGGTCCGGGGATTCCACCGGTCGAATCCGTGCCGTAGGTGCCGAAGAAGCTCGCATAGGTGAGATCGACCTTGTACTTGGCAAAAATATCAAAGGAGAGACCGGCACTGTACGAACCATTGGCGTCGGCGCCGCCACCGGAAACCGCAGATGTGCCGTAAATACCGGATGCGATGCTGAGAGGCATGGTCAGGTCAACCCCAGGGAAGACCTGAAACCATTGCGGGGCAAAATTCAGGGCAGCAGTGACGTTGTCACGTGTTACGCGGTCCACACCGGAATAGCCATTGCGACCGAGAAAGTAGTCTTGACCCTGGGTTACACGGTCCCAACGGCTGTAGGTGAACTCAGCCAACCAGGAACCGGCATCGAACACCGGTGTCTTGGGCAGCAATCCAAGGAAATTTATCAGTGCATGTATGGTGTTGCCGCGAGCACCGGCGGTATCGCCCGAACCGGGGACTGCGGGGGCACCGGGAACGCCGACCACTATGCCCGACAGGCTCGCCAGCGTCATGTTCTTGCGATAGGAAACTTCAGCCCCGACACTGACTCCCAGGATATTTTTCGCCAGACTGATGCCGTACAGATCGATGTTGTCGGCATAGGCAAAACGGTAAGTCGGACCGGCGTGACTGGCATCAACCAGCAGATGTGGCATCTTGTCGGAGAAATTGCGATAGTAGAACCCGACCGTTCCATCCAGCCATTCCGGATTCCAGCGGGCCGAAACACCCCAGTCACGGGCCTGCTTCGGTGTTATGTCACCACCATTCCTGATTGGACCACCGGGAGTCCACAAGGATTCACCGCTGTTCAGGTACGGGTCGGCAAACCCCAGATAGCTACCTCCCTCAGGAAAGGTATTCGATTCCCATTGCAGAAAATATTGACCGGCAATGGTGAGAGACTTAATGGGTTGAACCTGAACCGATACCTGGTTCAGCGGACGGAATATCTCTTTCAGCTCGACACCGGGCATCGCCAGAGCCTTGCCGAGGTCGAGCGGGGACTGGCCGGCGGATATGCCGTTCGCACCGCCATAGGGAAGAAAGCTCTCGCCCCAGTACACCGTATGTCGGCCAACACGCATATTGACCGGGACTTCGCCGACCTGGACTTTGCCAAAGGCGAACGCATCCAGCAGTTCACCGTTCACGCCGCCGAAACGGTCCTTGGTGTAGCCGTTCAATCCAACAGTCGGCACACCATTTACAAGGTGGTTTGAAGTGTTGCTTGCGGTAGTGGCCTTGTTGTCCAGGGTATCCCGGTATCTCTGGTCGTACCATGAGGCGGCGCTCAACCGGACCCCATAGTTCTTCTGGTAAACGACATCAAATTCGGAGAGGACGTCCAGGCGGTTCGAGACAATACCCACATTGAAATTGCGATCGCCGTCATCATTCTGCGGACTTTTGAGAATATCCGGGTTCTGGCCGCGAAGACGTTGCGCCAATGTATAGCGCAGGGTGTTGTCCAGATTAATCTTCACATCATCGTTACCGGTCGGAATTACAAATGCACCGGCATCAGCGTATAATGCCAAAACCGACGCCAGCGTTACGGCCGTACTGCATACACCACACTTTCGTACCAGCTCATACATCCTCATCTAACACCTCCTTGCAAGTTGTTTACTGCTCATACGTGGAATAACAAACACATCCTCATCCAGTAACGGTTTTTTGCCCTGGTTTATCTCTCCCTTCATTTTATTTACCTTTTCCCCATCTGCTCATCCATGGTAAAGGTTACGCTGTTTTAAAATTGACAACGGAACAACGTTTTATTCTCTTAAAATCACTTATACGGAATGTAATGATGTTTTAAATCGTCCAACAGGACAGTTTATAAAAACAAATCAAAATTTATCCGGACGAATGCCCGTCTGAATAGACAGGTATCCGGCAGCCCACATGAAATAATGAGTACTTCATGGATAAACCGGAGGCGAAACAGGTCTCCGGATCAACGAAAAACACGTTTACAATCGCATAGAACTGCGTTTAAAATGCGCCGCATGGATACAATCGATAAATTGCCCGTAAAAAAATCTCCACTCAGGCGTCTCCTGCAATCGAAGTTGACCCCACCTATCGGCAGTCGCAGACTGGTGTCACGCACGCGTATCGTCAGTTGGCTGCAGTCCTCCGAGCATGCCCGGCTGATCATGTTGCGCGCTCCGGCCGGATTCGGCAAAACCACCTTGATGGTGCAATTGCTGATGCAACTGCGGAATCAGGGGATTCAAACCGCATGGCTGACACTTGACGAAGGGGATAACGATCTCGGACAATTTCTTACGTATCTGATTGCCGCCATTGAAAAGGGCATACCAGGGTTCGAGCGGGATGCCCAGGAGACGGGTCATATCGGCCTCGGGCTCAATCCGACCGGAGTGCTGTTATACCTGATAGACCGCATATCAACCTTCGAAGCCCCTTTCACCATCTTTTTAGACGACTTCGGAGCGCTACACTCTCCGGAGGCGCTTGGGCTCGTCCGGCAACTCTTGCAGCACCTTCCCCACGGAAAAAGAATTATCATCTCCCTCAGACATGTGCCGGACCTCAGTCTCGGCAGACTTCGGGCACAAGGCGAGCTTGTGGATATAGACCTGGAAGGACTGCGCTTCTCTCGTGAGGAAACAGCGGAATTTATTCGTCAGACACAGGGAATGGAACTGGATGAAAACGACGTAGAATACCTCTACCAAACAACCGAAGGGTGGGTCGCAGGCCTGCAGCTTTTCACCCTCTCCTCGCTCTGGCGGGATAATAAGATAAATAGAAGCCAGACTTTTTCATCGGCCTTTTACAATATCTCCGAATATCTGGCTGAAGACGTACTCACCCGACAGCCTGAAAACGTTCAGTCATTTCTTCTTCGCACCAGCATACTGAACCGCCTCTCCGGCTCTCTTTGCAATGCCCTTACCGGACAATCCGACGGAGATATGATGCTCACCTATCTGGAGAAACATAACCTCTTCCTTATCCCGCTGGATGAGGACCGGAGCTGGTATCGTTTCCACAGTCTCTTTGCCAAGTTTTTGCAGAAGCAGCTTGACCGCCAGGGAAACGACGTTCGTATAGAACTGCACCGCGCCGCCTATGACTGGTATGCCGCATCCGGCGAGGCTATTGAAGCCGCTAACCATGCCATGCTGGCCGGCGCTACGGAACTTGCCGCACAGCAGTTGGAAAATTGTTCTTTATCGCTTTCAAAAAACGGCATGACCACCACGGTCGCCGAATGGGCGGAGCGTTTGCCGCAAGAAGTACTTGACCAGCACCCGGAACTGCTTCTCAGTTACATATATGCACTGATATTCGCTGAGCGCTACGAAAAGGCCCACGAAATGCTCGACCGACTAGCAAACAATGTGCAGCGGCTAAAAAACTAAACCTACACCCAGGATCTGCGCATAGCACGGGGATTTATCCTGATGAGCCAGGAAAGGATGAAGGAGTTCGAGTGGGTTATTTTGGAAGGTTTGACGGCATATGACCCGGCAGCAAACGATTCCCATACCAGGTTTTTGCCGGTACTCCTGAACATGGCCGGGATGCTGAAACTGACCATCGGGAGGTTGGAAGAGGCGCTTAATATTATCTGGGAGGGTGCACGGCTGATCAATCCGTGTAGAGATGAAGTACTGGTTTACAATAAATATTTTGAAGGGCGCATCTATCTGGCGCAGGGCAAGCTTCAAGAGGCGCTCCTGCTGACCCGCTCCATTCTTGAAGAGAAGGCCTACGGCCCAAGCCACTATGCGGCAGGCGGAACAGCCGTGGCGGTTCTGGAAGCCGAAGCACTCTACGAGAAAAACGACCTGGAAAATTCCGAGAAGCTGCTTACCGCGTACATCAGCATATTGCCGACCGTAATCGCGGTGGAGGCTATGATTGTCGGCTTCAGACTCCTGGTCCGTATTCGGCGCGCTAAGGGAGATGCAAACGGTGCCCGGCATTTTCTGAACGATTTGGAACGGATCGGCATCCAGCGTGGAATTCCGCGAGCCTGCGCATCCGCCCACCAGGAACGTATTCGAATTGCGTTGCAAGACGGCGAAACCGGATATGCCCTCAAAATTTCCGGTGACTATGCGGACCAACCCATTTGGGACAGGTTCAATGGCTACAAAATGGCGGGCAACGACCCTGAAACACCGGAAATTACCCGGATTCGGTTGATGATTGGGCAAAACCGGCACAAAGAAGTATTGGAGCCTTTGAAAAGTGAGCTAAAAAAAGCGGAGTCTTCGGGGTATTTTCGGCAGACACTCCTCTTACGTATCCTTTTGGCAAAAGCCTGTGAGGGTTACGGGGAGCGGAGTTTAGCTATCAAGTATGTGAAGGAGGCCATACTATTGGCGCAAGATGAGGAATTCATCCGTTGTTTCCTGGATGAAGGTGAGCCAGTGCCGAAACTGGTTTACGAACTTTACCGAATTACCATTGAGGACGGTCACGCAGGTGACGGAAGTATCTCAATAGAATATGTCGAAAAGCTCATGCGCGCCATGGGTCTTGTCATCCCCTCTCCAGACAGGACTTCTGAAGATGACTCATCCCTCCTTGACCCATTGACAAACCGTGAGAAGGAAATTTTGGAAAAACTGGCCCTGGGTTTTTCAAACTATGAACTGGCCGACAAGATGTGCATCTCCGTTAACACTATCCGTTACCACTTGCGAAACATATTCTCAAAACTTGGCACAAAAAGTCGCGCACAGGCAATTGTCATGGCCCGCCGTCTGGGACTCATTAAATAGGCCCAGTGACCACGAACGAGTCAAAAGTGCCATTTAACATCAAATATATCTACAAATTAAAGAGTTACAAATAAATATCCAAACATAATCCATATTTATCAGCGGAAGCCGATATCAAGCTACAATACATTAAGTCTGGTAGCGACAAGTTGGCATTCGAGCACCGTTAAAAATCCACTTGTCATTACTAATGGCAAATGGTTAATTGTAAAGGTATGTTGGAAAATCCAGCCCCCGTATATGGATCGCACCCTTGGAAAGCATGTTGTTCTCCAGCCCATTGAAATGGATCACTCGCCAAAGAGTTAAAGAAAGGCAGGGTTCAAATATGCAAGGCTACAAAAATATATTAAGAAATAAAATATCTGTCATTGTATTAGCTGCATGTTCTCTCATTTTCCTGAGTATAATTTCCCCTGAAACATCGTTAGCTTCCGTAACCGTTTCAGTTATGCCAACATCTGAAACCGTGCTTCCCAACAGCTCCTGGTCCGTCTACTCAAATGTTGACGGTTCAGGAGACACATCCGTCACCTGGCAAGCAACATGTGGTACATTTGTCAATTCTTCAGGATTTACAACATGGACTGCTCCGACGACCACAGGCACATGTATAGTTACCGCTACCAGCAATGCTGACCAAACTCAATCAGCCTCTTCAACTTTTACTATAGTTAACGCCACCATAAGGCTCTCCAATATCCCGATGCAAGCGACCATATATAAGGACCAGTCTCTTGATATTCAGTCAATACTGTGGGGCAACACAAACAATGCCGTAACTTGGAGTTTTTCTGGTGGTACGCTGAATGCGTCAGCCCGCGAAGCCGTCTTCAATGCAACCGTTCCCGGCACCTATACTGTCACTTCTACCAGTGTTGCCGATAATACCAAGACCGCAACTTCAACCATTGTTGTGACAGACGATGAGTGGCCGAATGTCGCCACCTCCAATAAAACGATGCATATAGATTGTGTCGCGGTTGGGGCTGGAAAAACGTATGAGGTTAGCAGTGAAACTACAATGGACGAAGTTCCGTGGCCCATTCTTGGCCCAGGTGACACAGTACGAATTCATCCCGGGACGTATCACAGGCAAATATTGATATCGACTTCCGGGACACCATCGCAACCTATCCGAATATGCGGTGTACCCGACAGTAGTGGTAATCTGCCAGAGATTTCTGGTACTGGCGCTGTTGCAACACCAGGATCTAAATTTGGTACAGGAGCCAACAGCATCCAGAACATAAGTGGCGGTATCACGATATATAACTTAGGCGGGGCTTACTATGGTGGCGCCAATTACCCATCGAATATTATTATTGAAGGTTTAAAAATTGACGGTTTCAATAAAAACAATTCGTTCACAAACATTAACACTTCAAGCGCTACAAACTACGACAAATTTGCAGCATGCATTCGGATCCAACATGGTGGAAACATCACACTCCGTGGCAATGAAATCGCGTGGTGCGGTAACGGAATTTTTGCATTAAGCAACAACGGTGTTGAATCCCAGGTTACCAGGAATCTGCTTGTCGAAGGCAACTACTTTCATGACAATGGTGTGGTAGGCGATGGGAGTGAACATCAGAGCTACTTGCAGGTATTCGGCCTCGTCGTGCAGGGAAACTATTACGACTATCCTCTGCTCGGTGGAACCGGCGTGCAGATCAAAACCCGTACATCACAGCAATTTATTCGTTACAATTACTTTGAACCGACACCATATGCCATACTTGATTTCCCATTTATTGATAGCGATAGCAGCTTTGTGTATCCATGGGTAGGCCTTGATTCAGGAGAATTGGCCAACACCAACCCGAATGACATAGTGGCTAATTACGAGTCATACCAGGATCGCTTTGTCTATGGAAATATCTTCCATAACATCGATGGACCACAGTCAACTCCTTACTACTTATTCTCTGACACAGATGACTTTTATCAGAATCCTGGTCGTACCATGTATGTCTACTACAATACTTTTTACCAGAGCTTGACCCGTTCTGCAACCACGCCACATTGGGCAAACTTCTTTCTGGATTTTGGCCCCTATAACATGCCAACAACTGAACTCGCGGTTTTTCCTACTGCGCGAGTAACAAACAACGCTCTCTACCTGGATCAGAGCTCCGTCGCACCGAGCTTTTTTATGTGGAATTCAAATATGGCTGATCGAGTAGTGCTTGATAGAAACTGGATCTCAAGTGGTTGGGGAACTGGTATTCCTGGGACAGGAGATCCGTCAGGTGGGTATGGCTCTGGCATTTCAAACCATTTAGTTCCAGCCAACGATGTTTGGCAATACGGAAACCTCGAATCCTGGGTTAGCGGGGTCGGTAACCTTCTCTCTGATTCTACTCTACCGTTTGATAAAATCACGTACTTGCCGACAAATGGCAGCCCGTTGATTAACGCAGTAGTGCAATTACCTGATAAATCGGCGTTACTACCCCCGCTTATGCAGTATAATCCTGCTTCTTTCCTAATGTCGCCGCGGGCTACTATTAATGATATCGGTGCGGTTGGTTACTCCACAACGCCGCTTGCCCCAGACACAACCGCTCCTAAAGTTCCCACAGATGTCTCGGCTACTGCCATTTCTCCATTCCAAGTTAATCTATCTTGGAGTGCATCAACGGATGTCTATGCTCCGACCCAGATTATAACGGGATTATCCGGGTACAATGTTTATCGAAACAATGCCCTAATCGCAACATCAGCTTCAACTTCTTTTTCTGATATGGGATTGACCCCAAACACGACCTATACGTATTCGATATCCGCTTTAGACGCAGCCGGAAATGAGTCGGCACAGTCTGCTGATTCTGTCAGGACAGGTGTAGTCAATGGTGCATGTGGCTCAGCCAACGCGGAACTTTTTGTCAACAAGCCGACAGGCTATTTGTGCAGTATGGGTTCGGCGAGCTTAGTAAGTGATCCATCAAACGGGTCTTGGAACTGGAGTTGTACCGGTACAACTGGGGGTACAGTCACCACATGTGCGGCAACAGTCGCCACAGCAGCAAATACCGGCTCGATTTCCGGTAAAGTGTCAGCAGGTAATGTTGGTATTCCTGGAGTAACGGTAAACATCATGAACCCGGCAAATGGTGCTGTAGTAACTTCAGTGACAACAGGAGCAACTGGTATTTACACTGCGTCGCTGCTCACTCCGGGGAGCTACAAAGTAAAGTTCCTGGGCAACACCGCTGGTTATGTTCCTGCTTGGTACAATGGCGCAAGTTACAACACTGGTATTGCGGGTGCGTCACCAATTATTATTTCTGCCGGAATTACAACTGCTGGCATAAACGCTTCGCTCGTGTCCGGTGGTGCGATAACAGGTACTGTTACGAATGGGATTAATGGCATCCCTGGTGTGTCTGTCATGGTTTCTGACAGTAACTACGCTCTTATAGGAACAACAACAACCGACTCTGCAGGGAGTTACACTTTCGGCGGAATTCCGACCGGCTTAGTTAAGGTTAGGTTTGAGGGCAATGGTACTGGCTATGTCACCAAATGGTACAACAACAAGAGCTACACCGCCGGCATTAGCGCCGCGGACTTGGTTGCTGTTACTGCAGGGACAACAACCACCGGGATCAGCGCAACACTAACGCTTGGAGGAAGTATTGCGGGCATCGTGTCAAATGGCCTCAATGGCGTGCAAGGCGCATACATAACAGTTTATGATGATAACGGGGCATATGTTACCACCGGGCAAACGGCTGCAAACGGGACATATACTGTAACCGGAATCCCGACTGGAAACATGAAGCTGCAATTTTCCGGGGGAGTTGGGTATGGGACTCAGTGGTACAACAACCAAGTGTCCCTTAGCGCAGCGAATAAAGTGCCCGTCACAGCTGGAACCACTACACAAGGAATCAATGCCGCTTTAGGGGTCAGCACAAAAAACGTCACCGGTAGTATCACCCTTGGGAACGGCACCATCGTCTGTAATTCGCTCGTAATATCAAGCAGTTCATCAACATGCACGCTGACACCGTACAACGGTTGGTACATATCGGCCCTGACTGACAACGGTGCGGATGTGTTATCGGCTATAGTGCTCAACAAGTACACCATCGCCAGTGTAACAACTGATCACACCATCGCCGTCACCTTCCAAGAGTACTTCGTACGACTTATGACCGGCAGCACACCCTCGTTCTACCTGAATATCGCAGACGCCTTAGCCGCTGCCACGACCGGGGACTCCATCCAGTTGCTGGATATGTCCTATCCTGGTGACGTTACCTTCAACCAGTCAGCGGCGATTCGGGTGCAAGGCGGGTATCAGTCCGGATTTGGGAGCAGTTCCGGCTTTACGGTCCTGTCCGGCAAGGTCACCATCAATGGTGGCAAGGTAATGGTGCAGAAGGTAAAGGTTAAATAGGGTCGAATAACCAGGACGGTTGCCCGTCCCTATTTAGCCTTTCTTTGGTTTTTTCATTTACTCTACTTTATTTTGTCGCAGACGACCACAGATTGTGCCCAAATGGAGAATATTTACTTCATATTATATAGCTATTATTAAACTTTTGTAGTTCATAGTCCGACAGGGCCGACAACGGTAAGCTACAATACGGTTCAGTCCAGCAGCAACAACGGCATCAACATTAATGCACCGTCCGCCAGCGTCACCTTAACCGGCAACAACATCTCCGGTACCGGTGCAAATTACCACGGCATCTATCTCAATAGCACCGGAAACTATGCTGCCCTGACCACTAATACCATGACAAGCACCGGAAGGTACGGGCTTTTTCTTGACGGCGACTCAAAACCGGTCCTGAATGACCCGCAGAGTTACGGCAGCAACGGTTACGGGTATATGGGGTTCAGCGCTACTTCTGCCCAGTATGCCGCGGGCTATACTTCGCTGTTCAGCGGAGCGCTCAGCACCCATCCGATCTACGTCGAAGGGGGAAGCATCGGCAGCTCGGCTCTCTGGGCGAGCGGCCGGGTTTATCACATCCGGCATGCAGATGTTTCGATCGGCAGCTTTGCGACGCTCACCCTCAGCCCCGAAACCATCATCAAGTTCGAAAGCGGCAGTCTCGGCATTCATGTGGCAGGTACCCTGACGGCTGATGCCACCGCCGGTCATGAGATCGTCTTCACCGACTATCGCGATGACACGGCGGGGGGGGACACAAATCAGGATAGCGCGGTATCAAGCCCCGCCGCCGGCAGTTGGAAAGAAATCGACATTTACGGCAACGCTGTCGTCACCCTCAACCACTGCATTATCAGGTACACCGGCTCCAGCGGTTACGGCGCGGTCTATAAAACCGGGAACAGTAAACTGACGCTCACCAATTCCGTAATCAGCGACAGTATCTCGTACGGAGTGCAGATAGGGTCTTCGTCGGGCGTCAGTCATCTGATCTCGGGAAACAGTATTGTTCGACACAGCTTCAGCGGTATCAGCCTGGACAGTGTCGATGGAGCGATTACGATATCGGGCAATATAATCGGATCGACCGGTCAGCACGGCATCGTTATCAATAACGGCGGCAGCGTAATGACGCTTGCCGGCAACACCATCCAGAACACCGGCACTCTATTTTACGGCATCTACCTGTCCGGCAGTTCGAGTCCGTTGCTTGCCGATGCCCAGACTTTCGGCAGTAACGGCAAAGGCCCCATTGGCTTCGATATACAGGCATCGGGTGGGACGGCGGCGTACGACGCGCTCTTCCCCGGTGTGCCGGTTTATGTCGAGGCGAGCACACTCAGCTCGGGAACGCTCTCCTGGTCGAGCAGCAGGGGGTATCTGGTCAGGGGAAGCGTAACAACCAATAGCGGCACCGAACTTGATATTACGGGCGGGGTAGTGGTGAAGTTTGAACAGCATGCCGGTTTTGCTTCAATTGGCGGGGCAGTGAAAGCCGCCGGCACGTCGAACAATAAATGCTGCGGATCAGTTTATCGAACTCAAAAGAGGTGTTTCAACTGCGCCTGCATATTGGTGAACCGGGGAGCGAGGTTCATGCCGAACCAATACAGGATGGCGAAGTTGGCCATGTTGATGCTGTGCATATCGCCGGTGATCGTGGTCGGTACGATGAGAGAGGTGTTGTTGTAGCAGATGTCAAACACCCAGTAGCTCTCATGCTGATTTGCGCCCAATAGCTCGGTTTGTAAAGCCACATGGTTGGCCAGCAAGGTGTAGGCAACAACCCCGCAATCCTTACCAAAGTATTTTCGCGAATGGCGAGCCTTTAGTGTTGGGGCGGCAGCGGCAAACTTTTGTCCGTCAACACTGCCATAGAGGGCATCCATGTCGATTGAGTAGTACGGGAATATTGGCAGACTGGCGATGAAATTGCTGATCTGGTCGTTCGCTTCAATCAGCATGGCCGGGCGCAGGTATTGCTGATGAGTGGCCTCCAGAACGTAGTATGGGATGTCACAGGTCTCAGCCATGCTGAAATTGCCGTGGTTCATGGCTTGGGCAAAAATCACAGCCATCAAACTATCTTCGTCGGCGATATTTTTTGCGTAGCGGGGTTGTAAAGGTGTCATTGCTGACAGGAAACCGCTTTTTTCATTCACAAACCGGAATACATCGGCAATGTCATGTGCCTGGAGCTTGGCGTAAAAGCTTTGTTGTAGCAATTTGTCCTTGTCAGCCTTGTGGCGGTGCCAAATCAGCGTTTGCTTATCTGAATCTAACTCAAGATGTTTAAGTTTGCCGCCGCGCAGTTCCTCATCGAATGCACGCCACTCCGTATCCAACTCGGCGAACAGGGCATCGAGAGTTACGTCAACCGGTTGGCGCAACCTGGGAATGTCCAGTGCCTTGAGTGCATCCGCCTTTGCCTACATGGACACTAGGTCGTCGGCAAAGCGCCGGTGCTGCACACTATCGTCAAGGTAAATGTCACCCATATCAAGGCGTTTGCGTAGTTGCCGGTAAACCCAGAACTCATATCGGTCGCTGTGTAATCCAACTGGCTTTCCATCTTGGTCAAAGCTCAGCAAAAAGTTGTGCAGGCGTTTCGGAAGCGTGTGAAGCGGAATCTCTGCCAGTGGCTGCTTGGCAAGTTGCTGTTTTCGTGCGAATATATTTTTCATCCATTGTAGAGCGGCAATCCAGATTTTACCGCTGCCGGTGACGCTTTCAAAATTTAAGACCATGGCAAGGGAAAGAAGATTATTTGTGCAAAGTCCGCTTTGCTTATCCACCGCTTGCCACCGCAAATCCATCTGGCTGACAGGCTTTTCCGCCAAGAGCTTACCGGTCGAGCGTAACCTCTCTTCCGGTATGATCCGGAATGCGCGCTGGCGTACTGTGCCAAAAGGGGCCACATCTGCGAGCGTATCATCTACGTACAGCAAGAGCAGTTCACCGACCCTTGGTGTGGCTTGTTGGCGTTCGTTGTGGATTTGAATGGCCTGTTTGTTGGCGACGGCCTTAGTGTTATCTTCGAGATGCCGTGTGTGGTACCCAAAAGCTTCAACTAAATTGTCCGTCAGTTGCCGGTAGCGCTGCCAGGCGTAGCACAACAAATAGAGATGTGTCTGACCAGGCTTGAGTTGGCGCAAGTCATATATGGTGTAGAAGTTGGCGAGACTGGCGTAGTACGCAATATTGATCTGCGAGATTTCAAGTTTTGGTAGCAGAACCTTGGCAATGACATACAGAGGGGCCATCATGAGCTGCTTTTGGCGCTCCAGACACATCTGCCGGTAGCGAAAGCTTTTGGCGTTTTGTTTTAGCGCGGCCAAATCCGATAGAGTGTTCTCTCGCACCAGCAATTGCTGCAATATATTGAGTGAGGCATTAGTAAGGTTCGCTGCGACAAGTTGCTCCAGGCGATCACGCTCAGCACTGAGCGCGTCCCTTATGATGGTTTGCAGTGTGGTGTAGCCTGGTCGCACGATGCGCTGGCCAATTAAAAACACCATCATTTCGGCCAGTAAAAAAGTGGGGGTTATATCTGTACGAGCCAGCAGTATTGCCTTGTCCAGCAATGTTGGCAGATCATTAGCCGCCCAAAGGCGGTAACCGAATAAAGCAACAATTTCGCTTCGCTGTGCGTAATATTCTTTGGCGCTTAATGGCTCTACGGTTAGCGTTTGCTCAGGGAAATAACGTTGTAGCAGGAACGTGACATCTTCTGGTGGCACTTCGTCCAGAGAAAATTGAAAAAACGCCTGTTTGGCCTTGAAGTAACCGATCTGCAGCAGGCAATAAAGCTGTTTCAAAAGGCCCTTTCGCTGCATAACCAGTGATCGTTCAGAGTCGGTCATTGCAAAATATTCGAGGCGCTGGAAGTCGTCAAAAAGGGGAATGCCATAGAGCGCTGTCTTCTCTGCTTCCGAAAGAATAGTCAGTCGATCGTTGTTATCACCGCGCATGCGGCATTACTCTGATGCTAAACAACAGACAATCTTGCACGGTAGCGAACTGGATTGAACAACGTGGCATGGTAAACTCCCTCTCACAATGTTTCGCAGCTGATGCCGTATTCACAGGAAACAGCGGCTTCTGTCCTCCTGCGGTAATGTACATCAATCTGATGTCATGGGGGTATGTAAAACTCAAAATACCCTTGATTGCAGCAGACGATTGAGATACAATGTATCTCAATTAAAGAGGAGATCGCTATGGGTACCACCGCAATGGTCCACGTCCGTGTGGATCAACAAATCAAGGTGCAGGCCGCTGAAACGCTGGCCACGATGGGGTTGTCAGTCTCTGATGCTGTACGTGTGTTTTTGATGCGAGTCGTCGCCGACAAGCAAATGCCGTTTAGGCTCAGGGTGCCAAACGTTGAAACTCGTGCAGCGATGGACGAAGCCGACGAAATAGTACGTACGCATCACGCTCGCTTCGATAGTGCTTCCGAGTTGTTCGATGATCTCGAAAAAAACAGCAGCAAGTAAGCGCGCTCCGTTGCTGCGCGCGGCGGATTATACAAAGTCTTTCCTGAAAGACTGGGAGCGGTTGTCTCGGTCAGGTCGGTATGACATGACATTGTATGCCAATCTCTCCAGATCGCCAGACGTCTGAAACATCGCTATAGGCCCACCGGTCGTGCCTGAGGTGAGACAGAGATCCACCAACCTGTTCCGGGATACGGCGATAAAATCTTCGTGGTGTTGTTCCGGGTCTGTTTTGCTGGTAAACGGGAGCAATGCCAGGTTGTCAAGACCGGTTATATCCCCCGGCTTCACCTTGAGAGCGGAAAACAGTGAGCGGTAATAGGGAGAATGTGAGGCAAGATAGCGGATATGCCGGTTCAGAAGCTCAGCCTGCCGTGACGCGATTACCTGCTGATGAGCGTAAGACAGATTCCCCCCTTCGTGATATCGAGAAGGTTGTATGGGGTAGTATCCTTTCGTCATGACCATAGTGAAGTACTACAGCCCGCCGTTCAGCAGCACGGCCTCATCAATCGCTTCCATTGCGATTCTGATTTCCAGCAGTTGCGGCAGGATTGACACAAACAGTGAAACCAGGCGTGGATCAAAGTGGCTTCCGGAACTCTCCCTGATAGTTGCAACCACCTTCTCCAGAGGCCACGGTTCCTTGTACGGACGTTTCATGGAAAGGGCATCAAATACGTCAGCCAGCGCAACAATGCGTGCCGATTCCGGTATCGCTTCACCGGTAAGGCCGTCCGGATATCCGCTTCCATCATACTTCTCGTGGTGACGCAAGGCGATCTCCGCTGCCATTTTAAAAATCGGAGCTTCACTCTTTGACAGGATATTATAGCCGATCTGTGAATGGGTTTTCATAATTTCCCACTCGGCAGCATCCAGTTTTGCCGGTTTGCGGATGATTGAATTCGGGATACCGATTTTGCCGGTATCATGCATCGGCGCAGCAAGCTCAATCTGCCTGCAGGCTTCACTGGTCCAACCGGAAGCCGCTGCCAGAGCTCTGGAGTAGGCTGCCATACGCCAGATATGAATGCCGGTGTCACTATCATTATAATGGCCGGCCTCTCCCATCATGTATATCGCGTCCCGATAGCTCTTTTCCAGTAGGGTCGCCTGCACCAGAGAACAGTGGGTTTTAATGCGCGCGGTCACAATGGGAGCGGAAAGCGGTTTGATAATATAGTCAACCGCGCCTGCTGCAAAACCGGCCGCTTCATCGGTCACTTCCGACAAACTGGTGACAAAAATTACCGGGATGGATTCGGTACGTTTATCTGCCTTCAAGGCCCTGCAGGTAGTCAAGCCGTCAGAATCCGGCATCTGAACATCAAGCAGAATAAGCATCGGCAGATGCTTGTGTGCCGTGGCAAGTGCCTCGGCACCGCTACGGGCAAAGACCAGTTTATAGTTGGGTGACAGTATCTGTTCCAGAACCGCGAGGTTTTGCGGCTCATCATCAACAACCAGTATCGGTCTCTCCTGCATGGTCAGTTCTCCGGAATGGGTATCTTCAGCTCGGCGGCCAGCATTCTGATGGCGGCTTCTCCTCCCCGAAAATCGAAATTTTCAACCGCAGCATTGATGGCAGCAAGATGCTGCGGAGCAATGAGTCTGTTCAAGCTCCTCACCACCGGCCTGACCTGGCCGATGTCGTCGGAATCAAGGGCTGTCAGAATACGTGCAATAAGGGCGGCCACCTGAGATGTATCCAGATTCTTAGGTGGCGTCGCTTCATATTCTCCGGTTTCGGACGCGTATGTTCTGATCGATGCACATGCGGATTCAAGTACCGTGTGCAACCTGTCCAGTGCCTCATCCACAGCGGCATCAAGGGTTAAGGCGATCTCCGTTTTTTGTGCCTGTCGAGCCACCTCGGCAAGAGCCAGACTGCCGGCCGCCCCTGCAAGCTTGTGCACCAGTTTCAGCGCATTTTCCTGCCCGGCCTGTGCCAGTGACGGAACACAGTTTTCGTAATCACGCACGAATTTTCGCAAATATTGAGTATAGATATCCCTGTCCTTCCAGATAGAAAGACCATGTTCAGCTGCAAGGCCCGGAAGGGGGGGAAGGACGGTACTCTCCAAAACGGTGGGCAGTTCCTTAGGGGATGGAGAACCGTCACCGACGACATGCTTTCTGATCAGCGCGACTGCTGCAGTGACTTCAAACGGTTTTGAAATAAACCCGGTCATCCCAGCCGCTTTGGCACTCTGCTCCTGATGTTTTAATGCGCCTGCGGTAAGAGCAATGACCGGAATATCCGCCAGTTCGGGGGTGCTACGAATCAACCGGGTCGCCTCATAGCCATCCATCACCGGCATCTGTACATCCATCAGGACTATGTCGACCTCACCCGGGTGAGCATGGAGCCAGTCAACCGCCAGCCTGCCGTCATTGGCAAGAACGATGGAGGCCCCCTTGCCGCTGAAGATACGCATGGCAACTTCCCGGTTTATATCACTGTCATCAACAACCAGTATTCTGATCCCATGCAGATGCTGTTCCTGAAGAGGTTCAACACGTTCTTTCCCGGCATGGCCGGCACGGGCGTGCTGCACTTTGGCAACCGCATTGTGCAGACTCGAAGGCGTTATCGGTTTGCTCAGGATTTCATCAAAAAGATTACTCTCTGGTAATGTGAAGAGATCATCCCGGGAATAGGCGGAAACCATCATGATGATGACCGGTGCCGAGTCCTTGTCACGATATGCCTGCCGGATGGCGTGTGCAGTGCCAAGACCGTCAATACCCGGCATTTTCCAGTCGAGAAGGATTACCTTGTTTGCCAACGCACCATCGTGTGCCTTTAACAGGGCGAGCACCGCCTCTCCGGAGTCGACGATACAGGCACGCCAGCCCAATGCCGTGGTAGAGTGGCGAAGTGCTTCACGTGCAACCGGATTGTCTTCAGCAATCAGAAGGTCAAGATCGGCCATTTCCGGTGATGAGATCAGCGCATCCGGATCTTTGTCGAACACCAGGGTAAAACTGAACTCGCTGCCACTGTCCGGAGCACTGTCGACCTCAAGTTCCCCCCCCATTAATGACACCAGTTGACGGCAGATGGATAATCCGAGCCCGGTGCCGCCGGAAAGGCGGGTTGTCGAGGTATCTGCCTGGGTGAAGGAGTCAAAGATCATATTCAACTTATCCGGTGGAATCCCCACACCTGTATCCGATACCGCGAATCGGAGGGTCACCTGATGTTCAGCCTCATCAAGGGTCTGAATTGTCACATTGACATGGCCGTGGTCGGTAAATTTTATCGCATTACCGGCAAGATTGATCAAGACCTGCTCAAGTCGGAGTGAGTCACCGAACAACCGGTCAATACCATTGTCGGGGGGCGAAATTACCACCTCAATATCTTTCTCACCGGCGGTGATCGACATGATGGTCGCAAGATTATCGAGCACGCTGCTCAGACTGAACGGAACATGCTCGATCTCAATCCTTTTTGCCTCCAACTTCGAAAAATCAAGTATGTTATTTATGATCCCGAGAAGCGAACGACCGGCAATATCAATCTTGCGAACCAATGTGCCGGCCTCACCGGATAGCGGTGCCTGTTCAAGCAGATAGGTGATTCCGATAATTGCATTCAGCGGTGTGCGGATCTCATGGCTCATGTTGGCCAAAAACTGCGACTTGGCAAAATTGGCGGCCTGCGCTTCCTCCCGCGCCACAAGAAGCTGTTCCGCATAATCAAACATCTTGTTTTCAATCATTTTTCGATCGGTTATATCGGACAGCACCACCATAAGGCTGTCAACATCGGTCTTGTGAACGCTGGCTTCCAGTGTCATGGTACTGCTTCCCCTGACACCGGTCTCGAAGGAAATCTGCATGGCATCGCAAATAATGCCATTGCTCCCTTCATATTCAGCAATTAAGCGACGGATATGGGGAGCTACCGGGTCAAGTACCGTAAACAGGTTATCAAGAAAGCCGCCCCTGGATAGCGGCATAAGTAGAGCTGCCGCCCGGGGAGTTATCATCCTGACATCACCATTTGCCGCCAGTTGAAGCAGAGCGACCGGCGCCAGATAGAGAAACGACAACAGCTGCTCGTAGGGGGAATTGTGCGTGCTGTCCATATTCAAGACAGGCGGCGTATCAGGACGTACCGGGTGTGAAACAGCGGCGAATAGAGCAGCCGCAGTGTAACCCTGGTGGGATTCATCTTCCAGGTGAGCGTATAATCCAGTGTTTTATCCAAAAGCGTCTGCACTTCGGCAGCATCTTCAAAGCGTTGAGCAACCATGAAGTTGTTCATACACTGCGCCAGCTCCGTGAACAGCAGTCTACCTTTCGCCTTGTCAGCTGATAGCGCGGCGGCTCCTGCTTCGAAGGAATTGTACCTGCAGACGACGGTGTCCCCGGTGAATCCAATTACTCCAAAGTCAAGATCATCAAGAGCGGCGTCGTCCATATTTTCCAGGCGTGCCAGTAAATCCTCACATTCAAAGGTGATCATAGTTTCTCCAATTAAAATATTCACCATCCAGCCTCAATTCATGCCGGTCAACATTAAAAATCAGCAGATAGTACATGTAGTTGCACGGGTACCTGGTATCCCGGAAAAAGTTTACCACAAGTTATCAGTTTGCTAAAGTATAAACGTATTTCTATCTGATGATCGATTACCGATACATTGGATATTTAGCGACGCCACTGTACCAATATGTACCGTGTCCGGTATTCCGGAGCGGAAAGCAGGCGCAAGAGGACTTTTGTGGGTCGCATGCGCCAGGTCAACATATATTCGATTGTCTCGTCAAGTGAACTCCCCTCAGTTGTCGTATCCTCAAAACGCTGGGCTACCAGATAGTTGTTCATGCACTGGGCAACCGATGTAAAAAGTGGATGACCTAACGCTTTTTCAGGCGCAAGTGACGCAGCCCTTGATTCGTATGCGTTATATCGACATACAAGGGTATCCTGAGTAAAGCCAATGACGCCAAACTCAAGTTGATCGATACCGGCATCATCTATCTGTTCCAAATGTTGTAATACATCTTCGCCATCAAATGTAATATCCATACAGCCTCCTTTATTTCCGTCATATTAACGGTCGGTATTAAACGGGCGTACGCCTGCGTTGTCACTGTTTCTTATTAACAAAAATCATGCCAAAATTATGTGAATATTTTTGTTTAATATCTTACAGTTGCATTTTTGCATGCCAACCGGAACACATGAGGCGAATGCCAAAAGTTGACAAAAATCGTTTCTTTTGGTTTTTTAAAATAATATTAATATGTTATTCAAGAGCGACATAAGTTTCTTTAGCAACTTATGTCCTAATGCAACTGGACTGTTTATTATTATGGAATGTTGCTAACTATTGTCGATTGCAACCACACACAACTTCAGGTTTCCAATCAGAAATTGGCGGCTGCCTGTTTTTTGGTACAACAATTTTAATATATCGAGAGTGAAGGGGATGGACGTTCCACAGAGTACGTTTGCTTTTATGATCGGCCCTGCCCTGAAAGCTCAATACAAGAATGTATTTACCTGAAACGGGTTGCTCAGATGATTATGCCAACCTGAAGGAGATTTTGACTCGGCCAATTAACTGGGAGTTGATTCGGCAGCAATATGACGAAATGGTTAAGTTCGCTACTGCGCTGCGTTTGGGAACAGCTCAAGCCGAGGCCATCCTGCGTCGCTTTACACGCTCGAATCTGCAACACCCAACCTATCAGGCGCTGGCGGAATTAGGCAAAGCTTTGAAGACATCTTTTCTCAGCAACTATTTGCATGAGGAGTCCGTCAGGCGAGAGATCCATGAGGGTCTCAATGTTGTCGAAAATTGGAACAGTGCCAATGAGTTTGTTTTCTATGGGGATGGTGGCGAATTGTCAAGCAACCGGCTTGAAGATCAGGAAATATCGGTTCTCTCATTGCATCTTCTGCAGTTGTGTATGGTCTATGTCAATACCCTCATGATTCAGAAAGTTCTGGAGGACCCAGTTTGGCAAGACCGTATGCAGGTAGTAGATTACCGAGCGCTATCACCGCTAATCTATGCTCACATAAATCCATATGGCAGGTTTGATCTCGATATGAACAAGCGATTACCGATTGATGATGATTTTAAAATGGCAGGATAATTAAATAACTATCTATTTCATAAAGTGAATTTTTGACAAATGGCACTTTTGACACGTTCGTGGTCACTGGGCGAAATAGCGGCAAAAAAAAGAGGATCAGTGTGCGTGATACAGCTCCTCCCGCACAATGCGCCGGAGGGTTTCTTCAAGAACATCCTGGCTGAGGTATTGCTTCAAAAGCGTCTGGTATTCGTAGCGATCACAGTTTCGCCGGCTGCCCGGTAGACGAGATGACGCTGCTCCATAACCGACCTACTGGATCAATCTTCTTCCGACTGCTCGTTGCCAGCTTGATAGGTACATGAACAAATTGATGATTCCAAAATCCGACTACCATATTCGTTCGTCCAGCCATCCCGGCATGAGCAGCGTTTTGGCCGAGAGACAAACAGAATGTCGTGTCATGTGGATTTGCAGGCTGACTCCGGATTGTATAGCTTGGATCAATGTATTTCAGCGTCATTTCGAGGCCGATCTCTGAAAAATGAGCAATTATTTTTTCTTTGAGGAATACACCGATATCCGCAAGTTTCTTATTCCCGGAAGCATCAGCCTGGCCTGAAGCCGTCATTAACTCTTGTCCGGCGCCTTCAGCAACGACAATCACCGCATGCCCGCGTTGCCGGATTCGTTTTTCAAGATCTTCGAGTAACCCGGGTAATGTGAACGGTGACTCCGGAATCAGACAATAATTAACCTGACAATCAGCCATCGCAGTATAAGCGGCAATAAAGCCGGAATCCCGCCCCATCAACTTGACGAGGCCTACGCCATTACGTGCTCCAAGCGCTTCAGTATGCGCAGCATAGGTTGACCTGCGTGCTTCGGAAACGGCAGTTTCAAAGCCGAAAGTGGTTTGCAGGTAAGAAATGTCATTGTCGATGGTTTTCGGAATTCCTATGACGCTGATGGATTTTCCTTGCCGAGCAATTTCTTCTGCTATTTTAGCCGCACCACGAAGTGTTCCGTCACCGCCGATGGTAAATAAAATGCCGATATTGAGTTCTGAGAGTGTTGATACCATCTCCGCCGGATCTTGATGACCTCGTGACGAACCAAGAATAGTTCCACCTGACTCACCTATGCGGCTGACAAGTTCCGTAGTCAGGTTGAGAGGTGGATGACCATAGCTGCGTACAAGGCCTTCATAGCCATAGCGGAACCCATAGATATTCTGAACACCGTAATGGTGATGCAAGCTCATTACAATGGCGCGGATAACATCATTTGTTCCTGGGCAGAGACCTCCACAGGTGACTATACCGCAGGCGATTTTGGCCGGATCAAAGAAAATTTTCTGGCGTGGCCCCGCAACCTCAAACGACAACGGCTCCATATTGTCGGCAACGCGCTGTTGAATCTCGTCAAAACTTGAATGATAGAGAAGACGCTCGTAACTATCACAGAAACACTGGCTTGCCATCGGTGACGGATACGAGTTCACGCCAAGACAATGGGCTTCAAAATCCTTCAAGGTTAAGTTTTTGCTCGACATGTATATCCTTATTGAGTTGTGCCTTGAGAGTCACGAGCTTGCCCGGAGACTGTAGCTTTACATTATCTATGATGAGGCTTTTCTCGCAATGGAGCAAAAAGATACTCTAAACCATTTACTTTGATATCGTAAACCGTCTGAAGCATTGCGCCGAGTTTACCTGATGGAAATCCTTCCCCCGCAAGCCATACGACATAATGCTCCGGCAGATCAATCAGTAGCTTTCCTTTATGTGTTCCGTACGGCATACGCATCTGAGCCAGGGCCAACAATTCGTCCGGATTTCCAGCTGATACTGTGCAAGGCATAAAGGTATCGTCATTCACCGCTATGACTCCCGCACCGAGAATATCGCATAATCTTTGTTCCTCATCGCTTCCAGAAATATCATACGTGCCATATCGATGACTTTCAAACATCTACGACAGGAGAGTCCGCATGAAAGGTACGGAGAAATCACAGCCCCACGCTCCTTGATTCCGGGAGCAACCATAGGTTTCGGCGGAGGGTATACCGCAAATAGAGGCAGTTGCCGTCCCTGGTTTATGGTGACATGCTTGTGCAATCCAGGCATTTTATTCCGGCTTTCTCGCTTGAGCTAAATTTGCCCTGCAATGTACATCAATTTTGCCCGTGCTGATAGGATTTTTCGTTGCGGTGAACCACCAAAACACTTGTTTCACTTAGCATAAACCATTTTTATTATTGTTTTCTCAATCCCTTCCCATGAGGAGATCTTCCGGCCACCGGGCGTTACGGATAAACAAATGGTAGCTCACAGAGATCACACACCAGACCACACCGACTAAAAAAGGGTTACGCTGAAAAGCGTAACCCTTTTGTATTAGCTGGTCGGGATGGCAAGATTTGAACTTGTGACCCCCTGCTCCCGAAGCAGGTGCGCTACCAGGCTGCGCTACATCCCGAAAGAGCTATTTCTTTAGCACCGGCAAGGGGTTTCTGTCAAGGATAAAGACGGGGAAAGGGTGTGCGACATATCTATGGGTCTTCTTTCACGCTGCCGCCCGATATTCCCAGAAGTCTTCCCATCGATTACTCAGCAGATTACATCGCAATGCGATAATACTATTGGCACCGTTGACTGTCCAGT
>Ga0209697_10000958_pt1 | contig 46828 bp, 43 predicted proteins | sample AliMusrvi5mmetaG_FD_184115 | JGI IMG/M metagenome (GOLD analysis project Ga0209697, IMG submission 184115) | Freshwater lake bacterial and archeal communities from Alinen Mustajarvi, Finland, to study Microbial Dark Matter (Phase II) - Alinen... | ecosystem: Environmental > Aquatic > Freshwater...
TTAGATCACGGAAATTTTACATTTGCACCGCTAAATTATTTACACCCGATTTTGCCGAATGAGAATATTGTTTGTTGGAGCAACCTGTTTCGAACTCTACCAGTTTTTCGAGAATCTCATCGAAATTGAGGGAGAAGGAAAGAATATTTTCCGCTACCGATGGTACGACCTCGAAATTGACCTGTTGATACCCGGCATCGGCATGACTTTTACCGCGTATCATCTTACCAGGGCACTCTATGCCAACCAATATGATCTGGTTATCAATGCTGGCATTGCGGGCAGTTTTCGTGATGAGTTGTCCATCGGATCGGTCGTAAATGTCAAGAGTGAACAGATTTGTGATTTGGGAATTGAAGAGGGAAATTCGGTAGTATCCCTATTTGATGCCGGCTTTATGGAGACAGATCAGTTTCCTTTTGAAAAAGGCAGATTGGTTAATCCCAACCATTATCGTGAATTGGAACTTTCTTCTGTTGACGGGGTTACAGGGAACATCAGCCATGGCACGCCGGAAAGCATTGCAAGGATTACTTCTGCTTTCGATCCGGACGTCGAATCGATGGAGGGTGCCGCCGTCTTTTACGTCTGTATGCACGAAAAAGTACCCTTTCTGGAGATTCGTGCCATCTCCAATTTCGTAGAGTCGAGAGATACAGCCAAATGGGACATTCCGCTGGCAATCGAAAACCTCACCGATGAACTTTTTAGGTTTCTCCGTAAATTTGCAAAAATCAAACAGCTTTCCTAATGAACCTGACGCTGGGTTTCTCTACCTGTCCCAATGATACTTTTATCTTTGATGCGATGGTCAACGGGAGAATCGATACCGAAGGATTGCGCTTCAAGTTGCACCTGGCCGACGTTGAGGAATTGAATCGTCTCGCATTCGCTGCCGAAATAGACATCTCAAAAGTAAGTTACCACGCCTTCGCCTATCTATCGGATGCTTACCAGTTGCTGACTTCGGGCAGTGCACTCGGATTTGGGAACGGACCGCTGCTGATCAGCAAACACAAAATATATCCGGACGAAATAAAGGAGCTAAAAATTGCCATTCCCGGAAAATATACCACCGCCAACCTTCTCCTTTCCCTGGCCTATCCGCAACTCACTCAAAAACAGGAATACCTGTTCTCCGACATTGAGGAGGTAATTCTTTCCGGAGAGATGGATGCCGGAGTGATCATTCACGAAAACAGGTTTACCTACCGGTCGAAAGGACTTCGCAAAATCGTTGATCTTGGAGAATTGTGGGAGCAGCAATATGGATTGCCCATCCCTTTGGGTGGCATCCTTGTCAAGCGCAACCTGCCTGAGGATATCAGGCATAAAATTAACAGGGTACTGCGACGCAGTGTCGAATATGCCCTGCAGAATCCGAATGATTCCCTTCCTTTTGTGCGGCAACATGCCCAATCGATGGACGAATCTGTCATGCAGAACCATATTCGGTTGTACGTGAACGATTTTTCGGTAGATCTCGGGGTGAAGGGAAGAGAAGCCATTGATACACTCTATGAGAAAGGAGCCGAAAAACTGCTTTTCCCTCCGCTCAAACCTTCCTGGCTAATTTCCTGAATCAGGAAACCTTCCCCGCAAATTGGAACTCGCCTGTTCAAATCTGCTAATTTTGCAGTAATTTTACTGCATCGTATCTTTTCACAGGTTAAAGGCTTTTGAGCAAATGGGAAAAATCCTCCGACTATACCGGGATAACATCAATGCAATCATTGCCACACTGGTTGTTCACCTGGTTGTGTTGGTCTCGCTTCTCTTTGCCCAATTAAAGAACAACCTGGACCTGCCCCCTAACGCCTTATTTGTTGACCTTGTTTCGGAGGAGATCAAACCTCCAGAGCCTGAAAAGGAGAAAATGAATTTGGGCAATCAGTCGCTCGCATTGAATGGTGCGCTTTCAGGATCAAACAACTCCAATAGGGCGGTCAACCTGGGTGATCAGACAAACCGTGGCTCCGTAGACCCCTTCTTTGACAAGGCCTATGCCAAAGAGGTGGCTGCTGCCAAACAACTATCCAACGATGTGAAAAGGAATCTGGCACAGAAAATTCCCGATATCGGAGATATCCCGATGCCGGTTTACAACACCGAAGGGATGACCAGAGAGGAGGTCAAAAGATCCAATTTCAAGGGGAAATCAAACATTCATTACCTGCTTGGAAACCGGTATCACCTGCAGTTGCCCATCCCGGTCTATCTGGCTCAGGGAGGTGGAGAGGTGGTGGTGGATATCCTGGTGAACAGAAGCGGTGAGGTATTATCTGCCAGTCCAAGAAGCAGTGCCAATATTGGCGATCCCACCATGTTGGCCTATGCCAAACAGGCTGCAGAAAAAACGCTTTTTAATTCTGATACTTCGGCACCTGAAAAAGAACGGGGTACAATTACCTACCTTTTTGTTGCCCAGTGAAAAATCTTTCCTGCCAATAGCTCGGGAAGAACATTTTTTAACTGAAAATTTCTGTTTTTAAGTTGAATAATCCCCATCTTTGATTTGCTATTTGGAATGAGTTCAAATTTGAATATTCTAAAACATTAAAAATTAAAGCTATGTACGCAAAAATATTTTTGGTGGAGGGAATGAAATGCAAAAATTGCGTGGCCCATGTAGAAAAGGGAATCCAGGTGCTTGAAGGGGTCGAAGGTGTGGTTGCCGATCACATTACGGGCCGTGTCACCGTAACCGGGGAAGGATTGAGTGATGAAAAGATAAGATTGGCCATTGAGAAGTCGGGTTATCGCTTTCAGGGACCTGCAAAGCCAGGAACCCCGGGGTCCGATCTTTGGGTTAGCTGATTTCCTTGTCATTCTGGCTTATGTATGATCTTGTGACTGACATTATTTCCTCTTTATCAGTAAGTTATTGTCATTTTGTCTGCATTCCCCCTTGTGGCTTGTGTTTTGTTTATGGTAAGTAGAATTACCGGAAAACAATAAAAACACAGATATGAATTTCAACAATTTTACTATCAAGGCACAAGAGGCCGTTCAGCAGGCGTTACAGATCACTGCCGGCAACAACCAGCAGTCGGTCGAAACGGCTCACCTGATGAAAGGCCTGCTGTCAGAGGCAGAGAGTGTAACGGCTTTCCTCCTTCAGAAAACAGGCGTTAATATTGGTTACTTCAACAGGGAGCTTGATCGGATTATTGCCGGTTTCCCAAAAGTGACAGGAGGGGAGCCTTTCCTTTCATCCGTTTCCAACAGCACCATTCAAAAAGCCATTTCCCTTTCCCAAAAGATGGGAGATAAATTTGTCTCCATCGAGCATCTGCTGCTTGCCCTTCTGGATACAGGGGATGTCGTAAGCAAACTGATGAAGGAGCAAGGAGTCGACAAAAAAGGAATGGAAGAGGCCATTCGGGAGTTGAGAAAAGGATCAAAAGTAGAGAGCCAGACGGCTGAAGCTACCTTCAATTCGCTGAACCGTTTTGCAATTAACCTCAATGATGCCGCAAGGTCGGGCAAACTCGATCCCGTGATCGGGCGAGATGAAGAGATCCGTCGGGTCCTGCAAATTCTTTCCAGAAGAACAAAAAATAATCCCATTCTGGTTGGCGAACCCGGAACGGGAAAAACAGCTATCGCGGAAGGACTTGCCCAACGGATTGTACGAGGTGATGTACCCGAAAACCTCCAAAGCAAGCAAATCTTCTCCCTGGATATGGGTGCTCTTATTGCCGGTGCCAAATACAAGGGAGAATTTGAAGAGCGGCTCAAATCAGTCATTCAGGAGGTTGTTCAGGCAGAAGGCGAAGTCATTCTGTTCATCGACGAGATACACACGCTGGTAGGTGCAGGAAAGGGAGAAGGTGCCATGGATGCTGCCAACATCCTCAAACCGGCATTGGCTCGCGGAGACCTGCGGGCCGTTGGTGCCACCACACTCGGAGAATACCAGAAATATTTCGAAAAGGACAAAGCCCTGGAGCGTCGTTTCCAGCTAGTGATGGTAGATGAACCGGATACCCAGTCGGCAATCTCAATCCTGCGTGGACTGAAGGAACGGTACGAGAACCACCACAAGGTGCGGATCAAGGACGATGCCATCATCGCTGCCGTCGAATTGTCGCAACGTTACATTACCGGCCGCTTCCTGCCCGACAAGGCCATCGACCTGATGGATGAAGCGGCGGCCAAGCTGCGCATGGAGATGAACTCCCTTCCGGAAGAGTTGGATGAGATCGAACGCAAACTGACGCAACTGGAGATCGAACGGGCTGCCATCCAACGCGAGAACGACAAAACCAAACTCTCCCGTTTGGAAGAGGAGATTGCCAACCTCAAGGAGGAGCAAAAAAAATTCAGGGCTGCCTGGCAGGCCGAGAAATCGCTGATTGAGGGAATTCAGGCGAAGAAACAGGAGATCGAGCAACTGAAAACACAAGCCGACCAGGCAGAGAGACAAGGAGATTATGGGCTGGTGGCAGAAATCCGCTATGGCAAAATCAAGGAGGCGGAACTGGCCATTTCGGCCCTGCAGGAACAGCTGAAAGTCAAGCAACACAACCAGCCACTGATCAAGGAAGAGGTAGATGCAGAAGACATTGCCTCCGTAGTGGCTCGCTGGACCGGCATTCCTGTTTCCCGGATGCTGCAAAGCGAAAGGGAGAAATTGATACACCTGGAAGATGAATTGCACCAGAGGGTCATCGGTCAGGACGAGGCCATCGCCGCTGTTTCAGATGCAGTAAGACGCTCGAGGGCCGGCTTGCAGGACGAAAAACGCCCCATCGGATCGTTCATCTTCTTGGGAACAACAGGAGTAGGAAAGACGGAACTGGCCAAAGCACTTGCCGAATACCTCTTCGACGACGAGAATATGCTCACCAGAATAGACATGTCGGAATACCAGGAGAAATTCTCTGTGACCCGACTGATTGGCTCTCCTCCGGGATATGTGGGTTACGACGAAGGCGGACAACTGACCGAAGCCGTGCGCAGAAAACCCTATTCCGTTCTGCTTTTTGATGAGATCGAAAAGGCGCATCCGGATGTTTTCAATGTTTTGCTTCAGGTGCTCGACGATGGCCGACTGACAGACAACAAGGGAAGAACCGTCAATTTCAAAAATACCATCATCATCATGACCTCCAACCTGGGGTCGCACCTGATCCGCGAACGAACGGAACAAATGACGGATGCTACCAGGGCGGATGCCATGGAAAAACTCCAGGAAGAGCTGATGGATTTGTTGAAGCAGACCATCCGACCTGAGTTTCTCAACCGCATCGACGAAGTAATCGTCTTTTCTCCCTTGAACAGGAAAGAGATCAGACAGATTGTCAAACTGCAATTCGAACTGGTCGTCTTGCGACTCGAAAAGAGTGGCTACCGCGCAAAAATGACGGAAGCGGCCATCGATTGGATCGCAGAGGCCGGATTTGATCCACAATTTGGAGCCCGTCCCGTGAAACGGATGATGCAGAAATTCCTGCTAAACGACCTCTCCAAAGAGATCCTTGCGGGCAAAATTGACAAGAACCACGGAATTGTGGTAGATGTGGAGCAAGGGCACCTGGTTTTCAAAAGTGAAGAGTGAAGAGTTGAGAACTGAGAGTTTGAGAGTGGCTCCGGTAGAGACGCGGTATACCGCGTCTGGCTTGGGGCCCTGAATAGGTGGCTTTTTTGGACCACCATGGATCTATTTCAGAAATGCGAGCCGCATAGCAGCAATATTATGGTAGAAAACGAATGTTTCAACGTGCACCGTCCACGAACAAATATTGAAAAAGAACAATCGGTTGGGATCGGACGGAAGGTCTCCTCTTATCGCATTTGAGATTTTATGAGGGAAAAATTGCATAGTTTTTTATCTTTGCAGCGAAAATTCTGTAAAATCAAACACGATGAAAGCATACGTATTTCCCGGTCAGGGCGCCCAATTTGTCGGCATGGGCAAAGATCTTTACGACAACTCCCCCGAAGCCAGGGCTCTTTTCGAAAAAGCCAATGAACTTTTGGGATTCAGAATTACCGACGCCATGTTCAGCGGAACAGACGAGGAGCTGAAACAAACCAGGGTCACCCAGCCAGCCATTTTCCTCCACTCCGTTTTGCTTGCCAAAACGATGGGAGAAGCCTTTCAGCCGGATATGGTCGCCGGTCACTCGCTGGGCGAATTTTCAGCCCTGGTGGCTGCCAACGCCCTCTCCTTCGAAGACGGACTGCTGCTGGTTTCCAAACGGGCTCTGGCCATGCAAAAGGCTTGCGAAGCCGAACCCTCCACCATGGCGGCCATCCTGGGCGTCGAGGATGCCGTAGTCGAACAGGTCTGTGCAGAAATTGAAGAGGTGGTGGTCGCCGCCAATTACAACTGCCCTGGACAGCTGGTCATCTCCGGTTCGATCGAAGGGGTCGACAAGGCTTGCGTCCGTTTAACAGAACTGGGTGCCAAGCGCGCCCTCAAACTCAATGTCGGTGGTGCCTTCCACTCTCCGCTGATGGAACCTGCCCGTACCGAACTGGCCGAGGCGATTAATTCAACCACTTTCAATGCCCCGATTTGCCCCATCTACCAGAATGTAAATGCACTTCCGGTCTCTGATCCTGCCGTGATCAAAGCGAATCTGATCTCCCAGCTTACCGCCCCAGTCCGTTGGACACAAACCGTCATCAACATGCTCGCCGACGGTGCCGATTCCTTCACGGAAGTAGGACCTGGAAGCGCCCTGCAGGGAATGATCAAGAAAGTCGACCGCGCTGTGCAGACAGTTGGAATCAGTACTTTCCAGGGATAAAAACAACTTAATTTTGGATTTTGGATTTTCGATTTTGGAGTAACGCAAGGAGATATTTCTGCTTTTGGCTGAAATTGGATTGGAAATTAAGTTGGAGTCAGAATAAATTTGATAACCAATCTGCAGTTGCCTCCCTTCCAAAATCGAAAATCGAAAATCCAAAATTTATTTCCGCTATCTTTGGCGCTTCAAGAAGCCCCAACAGATGCGCTACAAACTCACCCTCAAACTGGTTGATCCCCTCCGCAACATCCTGCCCGTGAACTACCAGTTCGGCCTGGGTGCTTGGTATCACCGGATGGTATGTCAGCCGGATTCGGTCCTTTACCAGCACCTGCTGATGGCCGGATATGTTCAAAAAGGAGAGTCCTTCCGGAATTTCGTCTTTTCGCAGCTGATGGTTCCCGACCGGAAAATCGAAGGCGACCGGCTTTTGATCCGGTGCGAACGCATCGGACTGATTTTCTCGACGATCCCCGATCCGGCCCTTGCTCCCCGGGTGATGGAAACGTTTCAAAATACCACCTTACTCCTGGGCGACAAGATCTCTCAGGTCTCCTTTCGGGTCGAATCGGTAGAACAGCTTCCGGATCCTGAGTTTACAGACAAGATGACCTTCAAAACCCTTTCCCCCCTTCACCTTACCAGAAAGGTTCCCGGCAGAAAGAATGAACTTTTTCTCTCTCCCGAAGATCCCGGATTCACTGAATTATTCTATGAAAACCTGCATAGAAAATTCAGCCTGCTGAATGGTTTCGATCATCCCCACGACCCCCTGGCGGGGAAATTCAAATTGAGGTCGCCCGTCACCCAAAAGGGAATAGCCCTCCAGTCCGGAACTGCCGGACAGACAAGAATCATCGGCTACCAGCTCCGCTTCCGGCTCCAGGCCGACCCGGCGCTCCTCAGGGCAGGCTACTACCTCGGCTTCGGGGAGAAGAACTACCTGGGTTTTGGCTGCTGTGAGAGTTTGTAGTTTATTATGATAATTAACAGATTGTCATAAAGTTAATATTCATAAAAAAATTCAAAATTAACATTTATTAACAACGGGGGGGGTAACCTTTTGTTCTCTTTTGGTATTAACAGCTAAACAGGAAGATTATTCCTTGCCTGTTACCTAAAACCTGATTTTTGTACAAACATTTAAAATCTCCCACGATGAAGTACTGCAACAACCTCAAATTGTTACTCGTATCTGTTATGCTTTTCGCCGGCGCAACCACTTTTGCCCAAACCGACCCTTTCGGGGCCGACATTCTGAAGATGCAACAAATCAACGGATCACAGGGTACCACAGACGCGATGTTTGGGCAGATCGTGGCCCAACTCAAGGCTTCCAAACCGGAAGTTCCGGAGGCCAAATGGGCGGCCATGAAGAAAGATGTGTTTGATGTGGAGGTAAAAGATCTGCAGAAGATGCTGATCCCCGTGTACAAGAAACTTTTTACTCCCGAAGAGGTGAAAGCGATCGTCGCATTTTACGAAAGCCCGGTTGGGAAAAAGCTGGCAGAGCAGAGTCCGCAAATAGCAACTGAATCCATGCAGGTTACCCAGCAGTGGGGGATGGGGCTGTTTGGGAAAATTCAAGCCTATCTTAATTGACTCGGAAACCGGTATAATTTTGTATTTCAGTCATTACCGGAAACGCAATTTTATCATATCGAAGCGGAACCGGTGGAGTGGATTTGTTAACCTTATTTTCTGCCGGAAACCTTAGTAGAAAGGGTAAAATCAAACAATTCAGCAAGCTTATTACCTTATTCAATGGCACTCATGCGACGGAAAGCAGGTGGTGGAGTTAATCCCGATGATAAAGGAATAAGGTTAATACTCCTTTAACAGCCTTGTCTACTATGGTTGAAAGGGATAGATAAGGTTTTTAAAACCATAACTTTTAATGTGTTTCTAATAATTAATCATGAACCAATAACATGCAAACCCAAGCAACTCCCCTGAGACTCGAAAGAGTCCGCGATGGCATTTATGCCGGATTTTGGATCCGGCTGGGCTCCCTGTTTCTGGATGGCTTCTTTCTCTTGCCGCTAACCTGGCTGGTGGGCTATCTGAATGGGACGGGCATTCATATGTACTATTACACGGTGATCCCCATGTTCCTCTTCGGCCTTTGGTACAACATCTACCTGCCCAAACGGTACGGCGGAACCGCCGGCAAACTGGTGGTAGGGATCAGCATTATCCGGCTGGACGGGGCGCCGATCGCATGGAAGGAGGCCACCATGCGGTACCTGGTTACGCTGGTATTTGTCGTGATGACCTTCTGCCTGATGATCTATTGCCTGGGCAAGGCCGATGAGGAGACCTACCTGGGTATGGGTTGGATGAAGCGGACCGCTTACCTGATCACTTTTTCTCCGCTGCTTTTCAAGATAACCAGCTGGTCGCAGAGCCTTTGGGATTTTAGCGAGTTGGTAGTCCTGCTCACGAACCCAAGGAAACGGGGTCCGCAGGATTTCATGGCCGGGACCGTGGTGGTCAAAACCATCTACCTCGACAAGATCCGGGAGGCGATGAAACCCTCCGAAATAGAAGAATAATTTTGGCAGCCTGTCGGCAGACATGTCGTAACCGAAAGAATGACAGATAAATGAAAATAAAAGCAAGATGAGATATATCCAACCAACAGTTTCAAAGAGGGCCAATCGGTTCGATTGCAGCCACAACAAATTCGTCTGAAAGGCCGCACCGGATCCCGAAACCCTGCTGACTCGCGAAAACCTGCATGGGAAATTTGCTCACCGGTGCGGCCAAGAAGTTGGAACCTTCCTTCTTTCAGGAGCAGGCCTTATGCGGTATATCCAAATGTATAAGGTAAATCTTTTAGGATAAAATTAGTGTTAAAATTTTTTAATGAACTGTGATGAAAGAATTAAGTTTTGAGAATATGGAAAAATTAAGTGGAGGTAAAGCGGCAATGTTTTTTAATTGCCAAGGCATTTTTGCAGTTGCTAATACTGGAGAGTTGGCAGTTTTATTTACACGTCTTGGATGCACGTTAATTAGTTCTGGTCTTGATTGGGATTAATGTCACTAGCTTTCCGTATTCATAAAGTCAAGAAAGTGTGCGGCTATGAATCAATGAGTTATGAATCGAACCATTTCAAATAGTTGCTTAAAAATAATCAAATATGATCCACATTATTAGTACAATGTAGGATTGCTTCTAAAAGCTTTATGTGATGTTACATAATTTGTTTCCGGCAGATGGAAATATTTTGTTCTGATTCTTTCTGCCGGAAATTATTCATTTTCCCAAATATACCTTTATGAAATTGGAGGTTGAAAATATTTCAGTTTGCACACAAAAAATTCACATAATACGTGAAATATCCTTTGAATTGTCTAAGGGATCGGTACTAGGATTGATCGGACCTAACGGAAGCGGGAAAAGCACTTTGATGAAGGCATTGATAGGTGTGCTTCCCAAAACAGGTAGATCAAATCTGTTGGTCATGAAACATAAAAATCCTAAGGACGATGCTCACTTGACTTTTGGGTTTGTTCCGGAGGAACCCATCCTATACGACTATATGACAGTCTATGGGAATTTTTTGGTTACTTCTATTTCAAAAGGGCTGAAAGATAGCTGTCAGGAAATAGAAAATATTATCCAATTATTGAGGCTTGGGAATTTGGCTTCTAGAAAAGCTAGAAGCCTTTCACAGGGTGAGAAGAAACGGGTCTCGATCGGATTGGCATTGCTTGGAAACCCGGATGTCCTGTTGTTGGATGAACCGCACAACGGTTTGGATGTTGATGGTATCCTGATTCTAAAATCCATTATTGAAATCAGGGCTAAGGATCACATCATTGTACTTTGCAGTCATTATTTCAGTGAGATTGAGGCTCATTGCACCCATATTCTTGCTCTTGCAAGGGGTAAAATCATGTTAAAAGACTCCAAGAAGGTTATTCTGGAACAATACAAGTCGATTGAGGAACTCTTTACTTATATGATCTTAAATCCAACCCATGAAACGAATCTTACGGTTTGAAATGATTAAAATAGCAAACCCAATCACTTGGATTTATTGGGGTTTGTTTTTCATGGTATTCATTGCCTTCTGTGTCCATGAGCCAAAATTTTTCACAGAGATTTTCAAAGCTGGTTTTATTTATGATGAGGATAGAATATCCTTCTCTTTGGATTTTGCATCGTATTATAAATATTCAATTGCGATATTTATCATGTTTATTACCTGCCGGGAATTTGAAAAAAACACAATTAGCAGGGCAATATATGAGGGGTTCTCGAAAATAGAGCTATTTTCCGGAAAGATTGTCCTGTTGATTATCATTACCTTGTTGGTTTTAATCCTGACCAGGTCCATTTTGTTCGTTGTTTTCATTTTGAGGGGTTACTCTGTCCATGCAGTATTCTTCATGCTGTTTAATTTCCATTTCATTGTCGCTGAGCTTTTTTCCTGTTTCTTCCTTGGAATGCTGGGCCTTATGTTGAGTCTGTTGATAAAAAATCCATATTGGGCCATTGGACTATTCATATCGCTGGCTTTTCTGGAATTTTTAATCACGTTTTCATTGATGCTGACCACTTATATAGGATTAATGAATTTTTTTCCAATAGGAGGAATGGTGAATATAATCGAGAAAATGACCGTTGAAGAAATGGGGCCATTGGCCTTAATCTATTTTTTTTCACTTCAACTCCTTTTTATGGTGATCATTTATAAACAATATCAGAATCTTAAATGGTTAAGAAAACGATAGTCTTGCAGATTGTAATCTTTGGGTTATTGGCAATGACCCTGATAAATCAGGATTTTTATGAGGCCAGACTATACAAGGCTCAAAAAGAGCTTAATTTCTGGCGACTGGCACGTAAGGCAGCCTCCGATACAGCCTGGTTCAATCAACTTGATGTTTCTTCCGGTAAATTTATCATTGTAGATTGGGAATCAGATAATAACGATGCTCTTCCCCTATTTGATGAAATTATTTCACATCCAGAAAGTTTCAGAGCGTACAAGATAATTGCCATTAGCCCGTTTGCAATGGAGGCTAAGGATGTTGAGAGGATTTCTCCCTTTTCTAAAATAATTTCCTTTAAGTTTAGAGAACATGAATTGGATAAATTGATGCAAGGTATCCCGTTCAGGACAATTTCGGAATACAGAAAAATAAAATCTGAAATGAATAAAGGATACATGTTGGCCCCTATCACTGTTTTTCCCATTGTTTTAGTACTGGAAAATAATAGAATTATCTGGGCAGGAAAAAGAAAGACTAGTTTGTTGGGGATGCAGCTTCCGTGAAGTATTAAATTGATATCGGCAAACTGGTGTTTGGGATCAGCATCATCCGGCTGGACGTTGCTCCGATCGCATGGAAGGAGGCCACCTTGCGTTACCTGCTCACCAATCCCAGAAAACGGGGTCCGCAGGATTTCATGGCCGGGACGGTGGTGGTCAAAACCATCTACCTCGACAAGATCCGGGAGGCGATGAAACCCTCCGAAATCGAAGAATAACAATGGCAGAGTACCGCCAGATAAAAAGGAACTTTCTTCCTGGTAGTTAAATAAAAAATAAAATGAGACATCAAAATCCAACAGTTTCAAAGAGGGCCAATCGGTTCGATTGCACCCACAACAAATTCGTCTGAAAGGCCGCACCGGATCCCGAAACCCTGCTGACTCGCGAAAACCTGCATGGGAAATCTGCTCACCGGTGCGGCCAAAAAGTTGGATCCTTCCTTCTTTCAGGAGCAGGCCTTGTACAGCACATCCAAACTGCATAAGGTAAATATTTTAGGATAAAATTAGTGTTAAAATTTTTAAATGAACTGTGATGAAAGAATTAAGTTTTGAAAATATGGCCACAATGAATGGGGGTGAACAATTGATGTCTTGCGATCGGGCAGTTATTATTGGCGCCATAATGGGAGGATGGTTTGGTGGATTTGGATCCATTATTGGAGCTGCCAGTGTTGTAGTAGGTCCTAATTGTCTGGGATGGCTGGATTTTAGGTAGTCACTTTGGAAAAATTCTTATTCGTCCCATTTTTGAAAGATTAACTTTAATTCAAACTGGATTTTATGGAAGGCACGGAACAGTTACTTCGAAAGATAATAGCATTTCCTTTTTTCAAAGAACATTCTTTGAAATTGAAGGGAAATACATTGACAATACGAGGAAAGGGTTATGATGTGCAGATTAACGTAATAAGTAATACCGAAGTTGATATTTCTAAAAACTGGAAGCAAGGCATAATTGGAATTCTATTTTACAAACAGAGGGTCCTCGATCTCGAAAAATTATACGACTCGATTACACTAACTCTGGCGAAGGAAAATATTAAGATTAATTGCGTTAAGTTGCTATAGCCAAAGTATCACTACCCGGGTTATATATTTCCATCACGACAAGAAATACGAAACAGATCAAATTATAAAAATTAACCCTTCTTATATGCCCCACAACAAATTCGTCTGAAAGGCCGCACCGGATCCCGAAACCCTGCTGACTCGCGAAAACCTGCATGGGAAATCTGCTCACATGTGCGGCCAAGAAGTTGGAACCTTCCTTCTTTCAGGAGCAGGCCTTATGCGGTATATCCAAATGTATAAGGTAAATCTTTTAGGATAAAATTAGTGATTAAATTTAAAAAATAAGCTATTATGATAGAACTAAGTTATGATAAAATGGAGATAACTCAAGGGGGTATGACTGCAGAATTGTGTGGATTCGGTGTCGCCTTTTTTGTTCTGGCAACAGGTGGTTGGGCAATTTTTGGAGCTGCCGTTGCTTTGACTTTTTGTTTGAATAGTGATACACAAAAATCATAGTATTAACAATTTATAAATTTGTGGTTATGAAAAGAATTTATTCAGAAGAAATGTCAAAAATACAGGGAGGTAGTTTTTGGGATGGTTTTTGCGTTGGAGCGGGCCTTTGTTGTGCTTTCTTTCCTGTTTCTGCTCCTGTAAGTGGAATTATACTTGTGGGATGTTCTATTGTTGGAATTTCTGAATGGCCGAAAGATTCATAGATTTCTTTTATAAGGATGTGTCAAGATAATATATTTGTTTTGATACATCCTTTTTTTGCTATTATTAATGTTTTTATTTTTTTGTATTATGGAAATTCCCAAACATATTGGATTTATAATTATTCACTTAATGGCACTCATTATTTTAATTACAACATATATTTTCATGAAAGAGTTTCTTCGAGGAGCATATATGCTGATTTTTATAAGTACAGGATTCATTTGGCAAAATTTGGTGAATCTCAAAAAAAGTAAAAACATCAGATTAATGGACAAAATTCCTTATAGGAATTTATTAATCTTATTGCTCTGCTTTGTGATGATTATTGGAATGTATTTGTTGGGCTATGGCAAGGAATCGTTTCTTTTTATGGTTGCGTTTGTAGCTGGCATATTTGGGGTTATATGTCTAATATTAATTTTCAAACTTGAAAATTCAGATATCTAAAAACTCACTATGCCTGTCCATTTGCAATTAAAAGAATATTTATTAAATTTCAATAGCTGGAAAATATATTTGCTGCTTATTGGCTTTAGTGTCTTGCTAACCTTTTCCATAAACTATCTTTTTTTTTCCGAAGGGCTGTTTTATCAATCATTTGGAGAGCAGTTGGCCATAGACAGGATTGCCAAGATGTTTGAAATGTCCCGAAAATGGCAGTGGATTGAATATGTATTTATCCCCCTTGTTGTTCTAATCCGTGTTGCTTTTACTACAGTTTGCCTGTACGTCGGATGTTTTTTGGCAAACAGTCAGATACGGTTCAAGGAATTGTTTAAAGTATCTCTGTTGGCGGATTTCGTTTTTATATTGGCCGGTATCGCTAAACTTGCCATTTTGATTTTTTTCAAGGACGTCGGCAAACTGGAGGACCTGCAGTTTCAGCCCTTGTCGTTTCTGGAGCTGTTTCATCGCAATTCTGTGGATAAACTGTTTGTCTACCCCTTCTCGCTTCTCAGCGTTTTCGAGCTGCTTTATTGGTTGGTGTTAGCCTGGTTGCTGTCGGGATTGCTCGAAAAGCCGTTTGACAGCGCACTGAAAAGGGTGGCATCTTCCTATGGTATTGGCCTGTTGCTTTGGGTATTGTTTGTAATGTTCTTAACCGTAAATCTTACCTGATGCGAAAATTGTTTAGGCTTCTGGTAGGTTTTGTTTTGCTGTTTACTGCAGGGTGGCTTGTCGTTCACACTTTTCATACCTACAGAGCGAAGAAGGAGGCGACAGAAAAAATTCAAATCTTGCAACACTGCTTTTTCGAATCGCTGCACGGCGGGCAAATCTGTCTGGATGGGTTCAATCCCAACCAGTCGACGGTCATCCTCTATTTTCACCCCGAGTGCGAACATTGCCAGTACGAAGCCACCGAAATAGGGCGGCAGTCCGATCGGTTCTCGAAGGCCAATCTGATCCTGATCACCCCGGATGATTCCGTAAAAAGGATTGAAACTTTTGCTGATAGATATAAACTTTGGCAGGTAGATAACCTGGTCATCCTTTTCGATCGGAATGGTCAGTTTAAAAAACAGTTTGGCACTTCTGTAGTCCCCTCTGTTTTTATTTATGGCGCCAACAAGCGGTTGCTGAAGCAATTTGTGGGGGAGGTGAAGATGGAGGCCGTGCTGAAAATTATTGATGGAAAAGAGAACCTATGATAGAAATTAACCTGATCAAAAAGACATTCACCAAACAATACAGCCAGTTTTTCTGCGGCCTGGCCTGCCTGACCTCCATCGTCAAATACCATGGAGGGGAGATCACCCAGGAGAAACTCCGGGAGACCAGCGGCACCACCCTACAGGGTACCAGCCTGCTGGGACTTTGTCAATCCGCTCAAAAACTGGGATTCGAGGTACAAGGTTTTGAGGCCGATGCGGAAAACCTCAAAAAATTAGAGGTGCCTGTTATCCTTCATATCTTAAAAGACAAAAAACTGGAGCATTATGTGGTTTGCTACGGATACGAAGCGGGCAGGTTTACCATCGGCGATCCGGGCAGCGGAATAGACAGCTACACCGAAGAGGAACTGGAGGCCGTGTGGAAATCGAAGGCATTGCTTTTGCTCCGACCCGGCGAAGGCTTCAAAAAAAAGAAAACAGAGTCAAAAAACCAGTGGAACTGGATCAAGGGATTGATTAAGGATGACGTTCCTGTACTTTCAGTAGCCGCTCTGATGGGGGTCGTATTGTCCATATTGGGACTGGCGGTGGCCATCTACACCCAGAAACTGATTGATAAGATCCTCCCTTCCGGCGATCGCAAACTCCTGTTCACAAGTCTGGCAATCTTTGTTGCCATCCTGCTGGCCAGGGCCTTTGTGGGCTATATTCGGGGAATCATGCTGATCCGGCAAAGCAGGGACATGAACATCCGGGTGGTCTCCTCCTTCTTCGGAAAGTTGTTGCTCCTACCCTCCAGTTTCTTCGACAGCACCTCCACAGGGGATATGATTGGCAGGCTCAACGACTCCCAGCGCATCCAGCGGGTGGTGATCAGCCTGAGCAGTAATATCCTGATCGATGTGCTGGTCATCATTAGCTCTTTGACCTATATTTTTTTGCTCTCTGTTTCAACGGGATTGATCACACTTTTATCGATCCCTGTTTTTGGCTTGCTGGCCTGGAAATACAATAGAAGGATCATCCTGAAACAGCGTGAGGTGATGCAAACCTATGCCCTCACGGAGAGCAAATACATAGATACCATCCAGGGCATTCGAGTGATCAAATCGGGCAACAGGGAGTCGCTGCTGGCCAAATCGGTGCAGATGGTCTACAATTTCTTCCAGGAAAAATCCTACGAGCTTGGACTCCTGGGTAACAAGATCAACCTCTGGGCGCAGGCAGGCAGCGTGGTCCTTCTTTCAGGAGTGATCGCCTGGAGCTCCTTCCTGGTGCTGGGACAGCAGTTGCTGCTCGGTCAGATGATGGCCATCGTCTCCATTGCCGGTAGTCTGGTCACCTCCGTGATCAACACCGCCATGGCCAACATCCAGTTTCAGGAGGCCAAAATAGCCTTCGAACGGATGTACGAATTCTCCGCCGCCGAGCCGGAATATGTCAATGATGAATCCGCTCCACAGGAGTCTGTGGATATCCAAACCCTCGAATTAAAGGATCTGAACTTCCGGTTTCCGGGCAAAAGCCTGTTGCTGAAGGGGATCAACATGAAATTTGAAAGGGGCAAAACGGTCACCATTTTTGGCGAGATCGGATGCGGCAAGAGTACCCTGATGGCCGTCCTCCAAAGATTCTATCCCTTCGAATCGGGCGAAATCTGCATCAATGGGGCAAACTGGACCAGTATGCCTGTGCCCGAATGGCGGGAGCACATCGCGGTGGTTTCTCAGCATGTCAAGCTTTTCAATGGCACCATCCTCGAGAACATCTGTCTGGAGGAAAGCCCGGATGTTCAAGGCGTGGTTAATTTTTGCATCGGGACGGGCTTTGATCCCTTTATCCGGGAGTTTCAGCAGGGGTATGCCACCATCATCCACGAAAACAGTGCCAATCTGTCTGGTGGTCAACAACAACTGATCGCCCTGGCCCGCGCCCTTTACCGCAGGCCGCAGGTGCTGCTGCTGGACGAGGCCACCGCCGCCATGGACCGCCGCTCGGAGCAGTTTGTCCTGAAAGTGCTTCAACAGAAAAAGAAAGAGATGATGGTCATTTTTGTGACCCACCGGGTGCAGTTGGCGCGCCATACCGATTATATCTATGTGATCGAAAACAGGCAAGTTTCTGGTTCCGGAACCCACGAAGAGGTGGTACGCAGCAATGATTTGTACCGCGGGGCATTTGAGGAGATAGTGCTGGTAGAAAGTTAAGACCAATTGTAATGGTGCAAACTTTAACAATGGAAGAGCTGAAAAATGGGCTTTTATAGCGCACACATATGTGTTTTTCTCCGTAGTAATACTGATTTTTCACCTATAACTTCATTTTTATTCAAAAAGCAGGGAACCTTTTGGGCAGTTATGGTATTAATTGTAAAAGGTTTTTTCACTCGGCCTCAGGCAGAGGTTTCTCCTTTCAATAGACCTGAACCTATTTCTTTTTACAAACAGAACTTAATTCGATTAAAATGAAAAATCAGAGCAACTTAAAGTTGGTTATCCTGCTTGCCTTCGTATTTGCCGGGTTTGGAGCTTTTGCCCAAACCGACCCTTTCGAGGCTGATATTCTGAAGATGCAACAAATCAACGGATCACAGGGCACCACAGACGCGATGTTTGGGCAGATCGTGGCCCAACTCAAGGCTTCCAAGCCGGAAGTGACAGAGGCCAAATGGGCGGCCATGAAAAAAGATGTGTTCGATGTGGAGGTAAAAGATTTGCAGAAGATGCTGATCCCCGTGTACAAGAAACTTTTTACTCCCGAAGAGGTGAAAGCGATCGTCGCATTTTACGAAAGCCCGGTTGGGAAAAAGCTGGCAGAGCAGAGTCCGCAAATAGCAACCGAATCGATGCAGGTTACCCAACAATGGGGGATGGGACTGTTTGGTAAGATTCAGGCCTACCTGAACTAGCCTTATCGGCGGGAATGGAAGGCTAGTTACCGGCTTCGCCATAAATTGGCAATTGTTTTTGACGACTTCACCAAGATAGTTAGAACAGAAAGACAATGGAAAAATTGAATTCCGAAGAGATGATCCTGATTTTTGGCGGCAAGTCCAAAGAAAATGCAGGTGATCCAATATCTCCCATTTTTTTTATGGTAGGATTTAAGTTTGTTGTCACGTTGTTCGACTGGCTGGGGAATATTCCGGCAGTGAAATAAAATCAGTCCTTGGCAGGATGATTCAGGCAAGCGAATGAGCCCGCTTAAGCAGCGTTTAGAGAGCCCAATAACCGGTCAGGCACTTGCAAATATATGCATCATGCATTTCTATTTGCAGGGGGCCCAAGTGGGTTTGTTCGAATTGCAGAGTCCCGGAAACTGGCAAGATTTTCGGGACTCACCACTGCTGTAGGATCGTTTATGAATAATTTGCCAAATCTGGTTTCCGGCAAATCAATTCATCCGATGATGAAACCGAAGCATTAACTCTGCCCCATCTATTTTAACGATCGTGAAATAAAATATTTATGCCGTTTATTTTTAGTCTTCCACCTCTTTTTTTTGAAAAATCGGGGTTACCTTTTACTCATTTCCGGTATTAACTGACAGATAAACTTACCAGAATACAGCACAAGACGATCTGTCGATTTTCAAAAAAGTTTAATATTAGTGACCTGTGAATAAAGGTACTACCGTTTCACTACGCGAAAAGATCAGAAGTTAGATTGTGTTCATTGTACCGGAAGATTCGAGTCAGGAAGTCCCTGATTTTCGTTCGGAAAATGGGTTGTTCTTTTAAAAAAAATCAGATAATTATGACTGTCCTTCTAAAAACTTTAACTGACAATGTGGCTTTGTTTAACGACAATGGCCTCTATTTTCTGGACCAGAATGAGGCCATTCAAATTGAAAAGCTGATTTTTGCGTCAGGTCTGATGCTTTTGGCAGGAATTGGCATCTGTTTGCAGCCTCAATTTGGAATTGGTTACCTTGCCTTTTTATGGTCCATTTTATTACTTGGTTGGGTGATCTATTTTTTGGAGAATTTCTTTCGGAATAATTATCCAGACAGATTGTTTTACAGGGATATAGACAAGGTTGCAGTTTTTTTCAAGTACAACCATTATGAGATTACCATTTATCCGACCGAAAGTGGAAAGCCTGTCCGTTTGTCTACCCGGGTGATTGATGAAAAGGTCTTTGACTTGCTCTTCGAAAAAGGAATCAGACTAAAATAAGGCATCCATCATCGCCCTAGATTCTGGAATATGGCCAGGGCAGGGGTTCTGTCATTTGAAAAAATTGAACCATGAAGATGCGGAAGTACTTCTATCTAATTTCAATCGCAAGTACGGTTTTGGTATTTATTCTTCTTTTGCCTTTGTCCTCCAAAGTCCGGTTATACTATTCCGGTCTGATCGTCTTGTTTTTTATGCTATTCATCTACTTATTTTTTAAAAAGAGACGATATGGAGACGACTAAATCTTGTTTTTGGGGGAGTGGGAATCCCGAAGGCAAACCCCGGATTTCCCCGAATAATCCCGGTCCTTTTCTGATTGAGAGAGAATATACTACAGCGGGTTTTCATATCCTGTTCGAATCAGTTATAGCAAGGGCGAGGAACAACATCCAAGTTTCTAACGAGTATTATAAATTGGGGAACTGCTTTTCGCAAATAGTTTTGGAGTCAGCTCTATGATTCCGAATATTTCCGGCAAGTCTGAAGGATAAGTTGTAATGATTATGAATTCTGCAGCACTCATATTAGTCATTCAAGCTGAACAAAAAAATGGTAATTTTGGAATGAAATGCCCATCTGTGGAAAATGGATTTATACGCAAGTCTTTTTATATTAATCAGCCTGAAGATCAATTTTCGGGTAATATCAACCTAAAGCAAATCAAAATGAGAAGAAGAAATTTTTTCTATCCGGTATTGAGCCTGCTCCTGGTGTCTGTGATGACACTCTCTTTTGGAACGAAAGCGCAACCGGTGACACCTGATCCTACCATCCGTATTGGGAAGCTTCCAAACGGGATGACTTATTACATCCGTCACAATGAGGAACCAAAAGAAAGGGCAAGTTTCTACATCATTCAGAATGTTGGGGCACTCCTCGAGAATGACAACCAGAATGGCCTCGCCCATTTCCTGGAGCATATGTCCTTCAACGGAACCCAGAACTTTCCTGACAAGGGAATCATCAGTTCCCTGGAAAAGCATGGAGTGGCTTTTGGCAGAAATATCAATGCGTATACCGCTTTTACCGAAACAGTCTACAACCTCAGCGATGTCCCGGTGACAGCACCAGGGTTGGTAGACTCTTGCTTGTTGGTATTGCACGACTGGTCGCATTATCTAACCCTTTCCGATAAGGAGATTGACCTGGAACGCGGTGTGATTGTAGAGGAATGGCGTACCCGTCGTACGGCTGATTTCAGGATGCAAAGAAGCTATTTCCCAGTGCTTTTCAAAGATTCCAAATATGCAGTCCGCGATGTAATCGGGGATTCGGCCATTATCAAGCATTTTGATCACAATACCTTGCGTAATTTCTACCACGACTGGTATCGGACGGATCTTCAGGCAATCGCCATTGTGGGAGATGTCAATGTAGACCAGGTCGAAGCGACAATCAAGGCTAAATTTTCAAATATTCCTGCAGTCGAGAACGAATTGCCACGAACCGAATTTGAGATTCCATTTCACAAGGAGACCCGTTTTGTTCAGGTGAAGGACAAAGAATCTTCCCAATATGTAGTCAATATCTATATCAAGCATCCGGCCATGAAGCCGGCTGAGAAAAATCTTGTCTACTACCGCGACCAGTATGTGACAGAGCTTTTCAATACCATGATGCGCGAACGCATTACGGAATTGCTTCAAAAGGGGGTTCCTCCTTTCATCGGAGGGAGCGTCGGTTATAGCGGTTTCGTCAGGGGTTACGATGTGATGGCAATATCTGCATCCGCCAAGCCCGACCAGGGCGATCTGGCTTTAAAGGCCATTTATACGGAGGCTCAGCGTGTTTTAAGGTATGGTTTTACCCCGGGAGAACTGGACAGGGCGAAAAAAAATACCCTTACGCAGATTGAAAATAGATGGAAGGAACGCGACAAGATCAAAAACGACACCTATATTTCAGACATAAAAGGGCATTTCTTGACCAATGAGCCACTGACTTCCATTGATTTCGACTGGCAGGCCGTTCAAAAAATGTTTCCCGGGATTACACTGGATGAAGTATCCGCAAAAGCCAAACAATGGATAGTACCTGAAAACAGGGTGATTATTGTAATGGGGCCCGATAAGGAGGGTGCCAAATTGCTCACCGAATCTGAAGCCACTGCTATCCTGAAAGAGGTGGAGGCTTCTGATATCAAACCTTATGAGGATACGAAGGTTTCATCGGCCTTGATTTCTACACCATTGAAAGGATCGTCCATCGTGAAGAGCACCCCGTTGCCCCAGTTTAATGCCGTGGAATGGACACTGGCCAATCATGCCAAAGTCGTCTATCGGAAGGCCGATTACGAAAAGGATAACATTCAGGTTCGGGGATTCAGTCCGGGTGGAAGTTCTTTGCTTCCTGAAGGTGAGCTCTCCAATGCCATGATGATGCCTCAGTTTCTGGGTCTGTTTGGAGTTGGAGATTTTGATGCCACGACCTTGAAAAAGATGCTTACCGGTAAAAATGCCAGTTTGAGTGTTGGTCTGTCCGATCTCCGTGAGTCAATTGTCGGGTCCGCAGCTCCAAAGGATTTTGAGACCATGTTGCAATTACTCTATCTGCAATTTGAAAAACCAAGGTTCGACAAGGAGGCATTCACTACCATGAAGAGCCGCTTTGCAGCTTTTGTGGCCAATATGTCCAACAATCCACAAAAGGTGATGAGTGATTCCATGCAATTGATCCTGACGGATCACAACAAACGCACAAAATTGGTCACACCGGCACTCATCCAGGAATTGTCTGTGGATCAAATGCAGAAAATCTACGTCGACAGGTTTGCCAATGCAGGAGATTTCACCTTTATGATTGTTGGAAACATGGACGAGGCTGCAGTAAAACCGTTGGTAGAGAAATACATAGGCTCATTGACGGATCACGGCAGGAAAGAAACCTGGAAAGACAACCATGTAAACTGTCCGAAGGGTAAAACCATTCGTGAGATTGCCATCCCAATGCAGATCAACAAGGCGACTGTCTCCGTTAATTTCAACAAATCTGCTGCCTATGAGCCCAAAGCCAACCTGATCAACGAGATTTTGAAAGGAGTACTCCGGTTGCGTTATACTGAGGAGATCCGCGAAAAAGAGGGAGGTACTTATGGTGTTAGTGTCATGTCGAGCAATGATCACTATCCAAAGGCAGAAAAGAGCCTTATGATGCAGTTTGATGCAGAACCGGAAAGAGCTGCACATCTAAAATCAATTATATACAGCGAAATAGACAAGATTGTTGCCAATGGACCAACTGCAGAAGATCTGGACAAGGTTGTCAAGAATCTGTTGAAGGAACGGGAGCAGAGCAAATTGCACAACAATTATTGGATGGGTACGCTGGTTGAGTTTTATCAAAACAAGATCAACCAGGATGCCCCCGAGAATTTTGAAAAAATTCTGGCAGGTATCACCAGGGAAGATGTCAAGAAGTTTGCCGCAGAATTCTTTAAGAAGGCAGATGTAGTGGACATGGTTTTTGTCCCGGCCAAAAAATAAATTCACAGTGGGATTTAAACAAAAAAAGAGGGGTCTCGATTTTTGAGACACCCTCTTTTTTATTGTCGTGAAGCTGAGGGGAACGGAACCTTGCGGTTATCCGATTAATTGTCAGCTGTTTACATTTTCAGAATTTTGCAAAATTCCCGAATTGCCACCTCAAAACGTAACATTTTGAGTATCAGATTGCTTCCATTTGCACTGTAAAAGTAGTAAAAATCTTCCAAATCTCATACTGTATTTCACCATAAATAATAAAAAATAATCATTATTCACTGTTTGTAACTGTTTTTCACCTATATTCGCTAAGCATATTTCACCATGACAGATGAATAGTAACTCAATTTCACAAAGAATAACTACTTTTCACGGAAGGGTAGCACCGGAAGAAGGGTATCTTGTAGGCTATGGTGCAATCATAGCACGCCATAACTTAAAGGTAACTATTCCAAATAAGCTGGCACTGATTAGCCAAAAGAAGAGGCAATACCAAACCAGGGAATGGCAGGTCTATACCCCCAGACATCAACCAGACGAAACACTATTCAAACAGTTGGTTTTTGCCTTAAAATATGAGGGAGTCAATCTTCTGGTGTTGAAAAAATTGTTTGATGTACTTGAACCGGAGAAAATCAAGGAACTTGTGCAGATAGAACCACTAAGTCAGTATGCCCGAAGAATCTGGTTTATTTATGAATGGATGTTCAAAACGCAATTGGATATTCCTGATTTGGACAGGGGCAATTTCGTCCCTCTTATTGATGAAGAGATCCAGTTTGCAGTTGACGGCAAACGATCTTCCCGTCACCGGATACTCAATAATATTCCTGGCACACCTGTGTTTTGCCCTTTGATCTACAAGACTTCCAAACTTGATAAATTTATCTCCTCAGAATCGCAGGAGCAAAGAATCACCTATATCAACAGCATCCACAAAGATGTGATGCAGCGCGCCGCATCCTTTCTGCTTTTGAAAGATTCGAAGGCCTCTTTTACCATTGAAGGTGAAAATCCGGGACCCAATCGTGCAATGCGATGGGGCAAGGCGATCGGGGAGGCTGGAAAGAATACGCTGACCAATAAAGAGTTGTTAAGGCTTCAGCAAATCATCATCGAAAGCAAACGATTCACCAAAATGGGCTTTCGGATGGAAGGTGGCTATGTAGGTGATCGGGACAGAACAACCAGTGATCCTATTCCCGATCATATTTCGGCAAAATGGCGGGATCTGGAAGTTCTTATGGAAGGATTGATTGAAACCTACCAACTTCTTGAGAAGGGAAAATTTGATCCGGTATTAACGGCTGCCATCATTGCCTTTGGTTTCGTTTTCATTCATCCGTTTTACGATGGGAACGGACGACTACACCGTTATCTGATCCACCACATTCTGGCGAAGATGAATTTCATCCAACAGGGTGTCATTTTCCCAGTCTCAGCTTCGATCCTGGATCATATTGATGATTACAGAAATGTTCTGGAAGATTATTCTCATCCCGTTCTGGAACTGATTGATTGGGAAGTGACCCCTGATCACAATGTAAATGTCCTCAATGACACCCTCGACTATTATCGGTATTTTGACGCTACAAAACAAGCCGAATTTCTGTTTGACTGTGTCCTGGATACAACGCAACGGATTATACCGGAAGAGGTGAGTTATATCTTAAAATATGATGAATTCAAACGGTTCATTGATGATCAGTATGAAATGCCTGATAAATTGGTGGGCACCCTGGTTCGATTCCTGGAACAAAACAATGGAGTTCTATCCAACAGAGCCAGGACCAAGGAATTCTCAAAGCTAAAAGACAAAGAGGTAGACGTGATAGAAAGGACTTACTTAAGCGTCTTTGGTAGGGAGTAAGATATTTGCCAATAATAACCTGAATTAACCAATGCAAAACTTTACAGAGATTCTTAATTTTTACAAATCATTGATTAGTAAGGGAGATTTATTCAATGAAGCCCCATTCACTGATGAAAGTCTTCATTTGATAGACAAGGATATTGAAAATCAAAATCAAGATTTTTTTGAATTGCTATTGCAACTATCTTACAGCAATGACTTTAATTATAAGAGTTTACAAATTATATTCAATCAGCTTTCTGAATTGTATTGGGACCTACATGGGGACTTTGTAATCACCAAATCAACACCCACGAAAACACTCCTCTTTTTAGGTTCCCTATTAAGTTTGATGGCTATCAGGTAACAAAAATATTAAGTCATCTTTAAATTTTTGAAGGGATTTCAAGTATATACAGGAATTTGGAAACAAATTTTTCGAAGGAAATAGAATTGGGTGAAAGACTAATGCCACTGAGTTATGTCCCTGACTATTTTGATAATGAGGGATATATGAGACACATTTACGAGAAACTTGTTTCGGAGGATTGCCTTGAAAAGGAATTCTACAATCAATCAGAATATCAAGTTCAAAAGATAGAAGAATTTCTTCTGTTAATCCCATCAAGTATTATGGTCGGTTTGCCAATTGATTAGGGGTAAAACAAAAAACCCCTGTAAATGTGGCATTTACGGGGGTTTGCTTTGACTTGCTTTTCGAAAAAGTGGAGCTGAGGGGAGTCGAACCCCTGTCCAAACGAGGAAGCAATACGCTTTCTCCATGCTTAGCCTTGATTTGATTTTCGAATGACAGCTGGCTCAAGGCCACCGACTCTCATCTTAACTCCTGTTGTTTCGTCAGGGAAGTGGAGTAATCCCCTGACTATTCCCGATTTATCTGCACCTCCGGGTCGGGCCGCTTCAGGACATGGCACCCGGGAGATGTCTCACTCCAGTATCTAATACCGGATTAGCTGATCAACGTTACGTCGATTAAGCGGCAAGAGCGAAGTTATCTGCGCCAACTAATTGTTTGAGCCTTAAGATTTACGGGCCAAAAACTCAATGCCCGGCATGCTTACATACCTCTTCTGCCCGCTGTCAAAACCGGTCAGCCCCTTATGGGAAAGCAAAGATAGTGCAATTTATCGTAATTTATTCAATGATGACTTGGGGACTAAAGGACTGACCCGTTGAATCGGTCCCATAGCTAAGCCGAAGGGTCAACAATTCTTCAGCGCCTCGATCGTTCCGATGGGATCGGATGAACTGAACACATAATTCCCGGCTACCAGAACATCCGCTCCGGTGAGGAAAAGTTGTCTGCCCGTATCCAGGTTCACACCTCCATCGACCTCAATCAAAGTTTCAGGAGATAGGGTATTTACCATCTGACGAAGCGTGGCCAACCTTTTGTAACTGCCCTGGATAAATTTTTGACCGCCGAACCCGGGGTTGACTGTCATCAGTAAAATCAGATCAATTTGTGACATAATGTCAATCAACATTTGAACAGGGGTATGTGGATTTATGGCTACACCTGCCTTCATTCCGAGTTCGCGTATGGCACCAACCGTCCGATGGAGATGAGGGCAAGTTTCATAATGTACCGTCAGGATATCGGCTCCCGCCTCTTTAAACCGCTCCAGGTAAAGATCCGGATCCGAGATCATCAGATGAACATCCAATGGTTTCTGTGCAATCTTTTTGATCTGTTCAACTACCGGAAGGCCGAAGGAGATATTGGGGACAAAGTGACCATCCATGATGTCACAATGAATCCAATCGGCGGAACTCTGGTTTACCATCTGAATATCTTCTCCAAGATTCAGAAAATTGGCAGCCAAAAGAGAGGGGGCAATCAGTCTTTTCACAACAGGGCTTGTTTATTGAAACAAATATAACCTGTTTTGTTCACATGTCAGCCCAGGAATGGCTTTAAAATGGAAAGGAAATGGATGTTTCTTAATTTTTTGATGCTATGGTCCTTGATCTGTCTAACCCGTTCGCGAGTCAGTCCAAATCTCCGGCTTATGTCATCCAACGCCATTGCCTGTCTTCCATTCAGTCCATAAAAGGAGGATAAAATGGCTGCTTCACGTTCATCCAGTTTGCACAACAATCTTTCAATCTCAATTTTAAGGGAAGTTTCCACCAATTCATGATCGGGACCAGGTGTAAAATCACTGTAATAAAAATCATACTGGCTGTTTTCATTCTCTTCGTCATCATACATAGGGGCATCCAGGGAAAGGTGAAAGCCTCCTGATTGCATCGATTGCTCTACCAGTAAGTGGTTCATTTGCAGTATGTCTGCAATCTCATCGGCCGTGGGATCCCTTTGGTATTCCTGTTCGAGTTTCGAAAAAGTACGGTTTATTCTGCTGATGGTATCCACCTTGTTTTGTGGCAATTTAACCAAACGTGCCTGCTCTGCGAGAGCCTGAAGTATGGATTGCCGAATCCACCAAACGGCATAGGAGATGAACTTGAACCCCTTCGTTGCATCAAAACGGGTTGCTGCCTTCATCAAGCCTAGATTTCCTTCATTGATGAGATCGGAGAGTGTAAGTCCTTGATTTTGATATTGCTTTGCGACCGAAATGACGAACCTCAGGTTGGACCTGACCAGCGTATCAAAGGCAACCGGGTTCCCGGCTTTTATCTGTTGCGAGAGATAGATCTCCTCTTCACTGGTGAGTAACCGGATCTTTCCTATATCGAGCAGATACCGGTCGAGGGAGGGAGCCTCCCTGTTTGTAATTTGTTTGATGATCCTGAGCTGTCTCATAAATTTCCTATTTTATTTTGCGCCGGCAATGAAACAAGAAACCCCTTCTTACAGTCTGAATACGCGTAATTTTTGAACTGACCTCATAACAATATTAAGCTAAAAAAAGGACAATTGAAAATAATTATTGAAATATTTACATCAGTCAGTCAATAATTTACAGCGATTTTATCAGTTCAATATCTATCGATTAGCCATTAAAAATATTTAGTTAACCAATGGTTTTTTGTTGGCTTTGGACACAACCAACAAGTTAAATTATTATGTCTACTATTATTTTTTCGTAGTGAATGGCAATGAATCGCAATCAGGAAAAGCAAACGATAAAAATTTCAGTGACGCTCCTTTCTCGGGCTCAGTGGATCAATTAATTGGTAAATTAGTGTGTGCAGAGGAGTACTTGGTGCAAATTTTTAGGGAACAATTGCCCTGAAAGGGTCTAAATTTATTTTAAACGATTACTTTTTTGTGAATTGAAATCAAATAACTACATTTGTGGCGGATTTAGATTAGCGATCTGACACAATATCTACAAATATCCCTGTTATCTCTTCCTAAGTTATTTATATTAGTATTAAAATTTTGAATATGGTGTTGCACCTTGCAGCATCTGTTTTGATCACAAATCAGCAAAAAACATGTACGACATCCTGGAACTGAGCAAGAAACTCTTGCCGGAATTGCGTGAAATTGGTAAAGAATTGAATATCAAGCGCATCGAGTCTTTTAAAAAACAAGATCTTATTTACATAATTCTTGATACGCAGGCGATCAGAGATTCTGTTATTAAAACACCTGAAAAGAAGGCCCCATTGGCAAGCCGGCCAACACCCAAAGTCCCCAAAGAAAAGGTGGAAATCAAACCACCTACAGAAAAAAAAATTATCAAGATCGTAAAGAAATCCATCGATCTTCAGCCAGCCGATGCTCTTGCAATTCCCGGTGAGGAAAACGAAATTATCACCCCGAAGGTCGACAATGATTTGTTTAGCAGCCCATCCAATGCAGAGCTGGAAGAACCCGCTCCGATCGATAAGCCGTTGCACCACAAAGGAGATAAAGCCCGGAAGGAACCTGTGGTTCAGAAGGAACGCAGACCAAGGGTACTTCGCAGTGAATCCGCTATACTGTCTGTTAGTTCAGTAAATGCTGCACCGGAAGAGGGGGAAGAAGCCGCAGAAAATGAAACAGCCAAACAGGATTCCGAAACTGTAGAATCCCGTTCAGAAGAGAAGAGGGCGCCCATCATCAAAAATATTCTGAAAAAGGAGCTTTCCACCAATCAAGCCAACATGGCTTATCCTCCCAAAAACGGGAACGGTCAGCCTTCCCAGCAAAAGGCGGTTGAGGCCAAGGAGGCTGAAAAAGCCTATGATTTCGAAGGGGTGATCAACCAAACCGGGGTACTGGAGATCATGCAGGAGGGATATGGATTCCTTCGTTCTTCAGACTACAACTATCTTACCTCCCCCGATGATATCTATGTTTCCCAGTCGCAAATCAAACTGTTTGGATTAAAGACAGGAGACACCGTTCACGGGATTATTCGCCCACCCAAAGAGGGAGAAAAATATTTTCCATTGGTGAAAGTAGTAGAGATCAATGGACGTAGTCCGGAGTACATTCGCGATAGGGTTCCTTTCGAACACCTGACACCTCTCTTCCCAGATGAGAAATTCAATCTTGCCGGGAAATTCAGCAGCATCTCCTCCAGGGTGGTCGATATGTTTGCCCCTATCGGGAAAGGTCAGCGCGGCTTGATTGTTGCTCAGCCAAAGACCGGTAAAACGATGCTGTTGAAAGACATTGCCAATGCCATTGCAGCGAATCATCCGGAAGTTTACATGATTATCCTGCTGATAGATGAACGTCCTGAAGAGGTTACGGATATGGCCAGAAGCGTAAATGCAGAGGTAATCTCCTCGACCTTCGATGAACCGGCGGAACGCCATGTTCGGATTGCCAACATGGTGCTTGAAAAAGCCAAACGTCTCGTGGAGTGTGGTCACGACGTTGTGATCCTGCTCGATTCCATCACCCGTCTGGCACGTGCCTACAATACCGTAGCTCCTGCTTCAGGCAAGGTCCTCTCAGGAGGTGTCGACGCCAATGCCCTGCACAAACCAAAACGTTTCTTTGGAGCCGCGCGTAATATTGAGGAAGGTGGATCACTGACCATCCTTGCAACTGCCCTGACCGATACCGGCTCCAAGATGGATGACGTAATCTTTGAAGAGTTCAAGGGAACCGGTAACATGGAGTTGCAGCTCGACCGAAAACTGTCGAACCGACGTGTTTTCCCATCCGTGGATATTCTGGCCTCCAGCACACGTCGAGAAGACTTGCTGCTTGAGAAGGCCATGCTCGATAAGATCTGGGTCCTCCGCAACTTCCTCAATGGCATGAATGCAGTAGAAGCCATGGAGTTTGTCCGCGACCGTCTTTCCAAAACCAATTCCAATGAAGAGTTCATTATATCGATGAATTCCAATTAGGAAGGGTGCTAAAGTGACTAAAGTGACTAAAGTGACTAAAGTGACTAAAGTGACTAAAGTGACTAAAGTGACCTAAAGTGACTAAATTGACTAAAGTGAGCTAAAGTGCCTAAAGTTTCAGGAACTCCTGACTTTAGGCACTTTTTTCATTCAATAAAGGGATTGAATTGCAATATTTGTTTTTCACTTGAAGTGTATCGTGATCCAATTTGACATTTCAAATCATTATCAATGCTTAAATACTTTAGTCACTTTAGTCACTTTAGGTCACTTTTATTTTTAAGAAGTATAAATAACACTCATTCCTAACAATTGTCACATAGAGATTACACTATCTCCTTAATTCTGCTTATTTTTGTTCTCTATTCAATAAAAAAGTGGAATATTTTTTCGAAGCGCATAAACTTTTGGTGGGTGCCGGTGATGTAAAAATTGTCAGGGAGCTGCACCATGAGATCGACTGGAGTGCCAGAGTAATTGGCATTAAAGGCTTTCGCGGAGTCGGGAAAACCACTTTCCTCCTCAACTTCATTCGAGAAAGATATGGTGATTCAAGGGATTGCCTTTATGTGAATCTCAATGATTTTTATTTTTCCAAACGAAGAATATTCTCCTTTGCCGATGAGTTTTACAAAAGGGGTGGCAAGGTGCTGGTTTTGGACCAGATCCACAAGTATCCTGATTGGTCGGATGAGCTGCGTCAATGCTACGATGAACTTCCCGGGTTGCAGCTGATTTTTAGTAGCTCCCCGGTGCTCCGTATCTTCGAAGGCAACGATGACATGAAGGAGATTGCGAAAATATACCACCTTGAAGGTCTTTCCTTCAGGGAATTCCTCAATTACAAAACAGGCAGCAGTTTTGGAAAACTGTCGCTGACGGACATCCTGGCAAGTCACAAGGAAATTGTTCCGGATATCATCAGGGATGTTCGTCCGCTAGCCTATTTCCCTGAATACCTGAAGAGTGGATTCTACCCTTATTTCATCAAGAATCCAGAATTCTACAGTGAGAGTCTGCTGAGGCATGTCAACCTTGCCCTGGAAATTGATGTGACCTATCTCAACCAGATCGAATTGAAATATTTGCCCAGGTTGAGAAAATTGTTGCAACTGATAGGTGCCCAGATGCCCTTTTCTCCCAATGTCAGCAAGATTAGTGCGGAAATCGAGACATCCAGAACTACAGTATTGAATTACCTGCGTTACCTGAAAAACGCGAAGTTGATCAATCTCCTCTTCGAAAATGGGAACAACGGTCAGCTACAGAAGCCGGAAGTAGTTTATCTGCATAATACCAATTTGCTCCACATCATAGCTCCAGATAACATCAACAACAGGAATCTGCGCACTACCTTTTTCTACAACCAGGTTGGTTACCAGCACAGTGTCAAATCTGCCAAGGGATCCGATTTCCGGGTCAATAACCAATTTGAATTTGTGGTGGGGGGAAAATACACACAGGCAGAGGGTGAAAATACATTTGCAGCAGCCGATATGATCGAAATAGGTGAAGGCAATGTAATTCCGCTCTGGTTGTTTGGATTTCTGTATTAGGACGGAGATCGTAGACGGGAAAACGAGAAAAGAAATTGCAGCAAGAGAACTTTAGTCAATTTAGCTCACTTTAGTTCACTTTAGTCACTTGATTGAAAAGATTTAAAATACAGATAAAAAGACAATTAATTTATTAATGCAAACAAAATGACAAAAGAGAAGAAGTTTATCACCTGTGATGGTAATTATGCGGCCTCTTACATCAGCTACATGTTTAGCGAAGTAGCCTGTATTTACCCAATCACTCCATCCTCCACCATGGCAGAGGTGGTGGACGAATGGGCGGCCAATGGACGCAAGAATATTTTTGGTCAGAAGATGCGCATCACCGAGATGCAGAGTGAAGGTGGAGCTGCAGGTGCAGTACACGGATCGCTTCAATCGGGTGCACTCACCACCACTTACACTGCTTCGCAGGGTCTGTTGCTGATGATTCCAAACATGTACAAGATTGCCGGAGAGTTGTTGCCAACAGTTTTCCACGTAAGTGCACGCGCACTTGCCGGACATGCTCTTTCTATCTTTGGAGATCACAGCGACGTTTATGCCTGCCGTCAGACGGGTTTTGCCATGCTGGCCTCCGGTTCCGTTCAGGAAACGATGGACTTGAGTGGCGTATCCCATTTGGCAACACTGAAGACCCGCGTTCCTTTCCTGAACTTCTTCGATGGTTTCCGGACTTCGCACGAGATTCAAAAAATTGAAGCGATGGATCAGGAAAAGATCGCTGCTCTTATCGATCAGGATGCACTGGCCGAATTCCGCAACCGCGCCTTGAATCCTGAGCACCCTGTTACCCGTGGCACGGCCCAGAACCCCGACATCTTCTTCCAGGCTAAAGAGGCCAGCAATCCCTTCTACGATGCTGTTCCTGATGTGGTAGAAGCCTATATGCAGGAGATCACGAAGATCACGGGAAGGGAATATCACCCGTTTACCTATTATGGTGCAAAAGACGCAGAGAATGTAATCGTCGCCATGGGTTCCGTAACGGAAACGATTCGTGAGGTCATTGATTACCTGAATGCACAGGGTCACAAGTATGGTTTGGTTAGCGTTCACCTTTATCGTCCGTTTGCCACCAAATATTTCTTCAACGTGATGCCTTCCACCGTGAAGAAAATCACAGTTCTCGACCGCACCAAGGAGCCGGGAGCCAACGGAGAGCCACTCTACCTTGATATTCGCGATGCCTTCTACGGCAAGGAAAATTGCCCTGTGATCGTCGGCGGCCGTTATGGTTTGGGTTCAAAAGATGTAACCCCATCGCAGATCATCGCCGTTTACAAAAATATGGAGATGAAGGAACCAAAAGGTAAATTCACCATCGGTATCGTGGATGACGTGACCTTTACTTCCCTGCCACTGCTTCCTGAGATCAAAGTTTCGGCAGATGATATTTACGAAGCCAAATTTTATGGTCTGGGTTCTGATGGTACGGTGGGTGCGAATAAAAACTCGATCAAAATCATCGGCTCAGCAACCGACAAATATTGTCAGGCCTATTTCGCTTACGACTCCAAGAAATCGGGCGGGTTCACGGCCTCGCACCTGCGTTTCGGCGATAGTCCGATCCGTTCGACCTATTTGATCACTACTCCCGACTTCGTAGCTTGCCACGTTCAGGCATACATCCATCTTTATGATGTTCTGAAAGGATTGAAAAAAGGGGGTTCATTCCTGCTGAATACCATCTGGGAAGAGGAAGAGGTAAAAAAACGCCTGCCAAACTCCATGAAGAAATTCCTGGCTGAGAACGAAATTAAATTCTATACCATCAACGGAACAAAGTTGGCTGTTGATCTTGGATTGGGCAACCGTACCAATACCATCATGCAGGCTGCTTTCTTCAAAATCACAAATGTCATTCCATTCGAAATGGCCGTTGATCAGATGAAGAAAGCAATCGTGAAATCGTATGGCATGAAGGGTGAGCGCATCGTGAACATGAACTTCTCTGCCGTAGATGCGGGTGGAAACAACGTAGTGAAAATCGAAGTTCCTAAAGAATGGGCAAAACTCACTGCTGAAGTTGAAGTAGAGGATACCGATCGTCCGGATTTCATCCGCAGGGCTGTGGATGTGATCAATGCTCAAAAGGGAGATGATCTTCCTGTATCCATTTTCAGGGGCATCGAAGACGGAACTTTCCCTGCCGGAACGACTGCTTTTGAGAAACGCGGTATCGCCGTGGATGTTCCGGAATGGGTCGAAGACAATTGTATCCAGTGTAATCAGTGTTCCTATGTTTGTCCCCACGCTGCAATCCGTCCTTTCCTGATCAGTGAGGAGGAGATGGCCAAATTGCCTGAAGGTACCACCGGTGTGAAAGCCAATGGCAAACAGTATGCCGGACTTCAATTCCGTATCCAGGTCTCTCCTTACGACTGTACCGGTTGCGGAAACTGCGCCGATGTCTGTCCTTCCAAAGAGAAAGCACTGATCATGAAACCGCTCGAATCTCAGATTGGACAGGTTCCACGTTGGAATGCCATTGACAAATATGTTACTTACAAGGACAAACTGGCCGACAAGGACAAGAATATCAAGAATTCACAATTTGCACAACCACTGTTCGAATTCTCAGGCGCTTGTGCCGGATGTGGAGAAACTCCTTATATCAAACTGATTACCCAACTCTTTGGGGAGCGGATGATGGTGGCCAATGCTACTGGTTGTTCCTCTATCTATGGTGGTTCTGCCCCCGCAACCTCCTATACCAGCAACAAGGAGAGCGGTCACGGACCAGCCTGGGCCAATTCTCTTTTCGAAGACAATGCCGAGTATGGTTTTGGTATGGCCGAAGGGGTAGCCTTTAGCCGCGATCGCATCGCAGACATCATGAAATCCGCGATGGAGGCAGGTGTCAGCGCCGCTGAAACGGAAGCTTTCAATGAATGGTTGGAAAACAGGGAAGACGCAGCGGGTTCAGAAGCTGCTACCGCGAAGGTATTGGCCGCTCTGACAGGCAAAAATGAGAAATATGCCATGGAGCTTGTTTCCCTGAAACAATACATGATCAAAAAATCTGTCTGGATCTTTGGTGGCGACGGATGGGCCTATGACATCGGTTATGGTGGTCTGGATCACGTTTTGGCTGCAGGAGAAAATGTAAACATCCTGGTGCTGGATACGGAAGTATATTCCAATACCGGTGGTCAGGCCTCCAAATCAACTCCGATCGGAGCCGTGGCCAAATTTGCAGCTGCAGGAAAGCGCATTCGCAAGAAAGACCTTGGTGTGATTGCCATGAGCTATGGTTATGTGTACGTGGCACAAGTTGCCATGGGCGCCAACCAGGCACAGTACCTGAAAACCATTCGTGAGGCAGAAGCCTATCCGGGACCATCCCTGATTATCGCCTACTCACCTTGTATCGCACACGGTTTACGTTCCATGGGTCGTACGCAGGAAGAGGAAAAACTGGCTGTCGAATGTGGCTACTGGCACCTCTACCGCTACAATCCTCAAATGGAAGACGAAGGCAAGAACCCATTCCAACTCGACTCCAAAGAGCCCGACTGGAGCAAGTTCCAGGATTACCTGAATGGCGAGGTACGTTACACCGCCCTGAAGAAATCCTTCCCCAAGGAGGCCGATGAACTCTTCAAGGCTGCCCAGGACAATGCACTCTGGAGGTATCGTTCCTACCAACGGATGAATCGTTCAGATTGGAATGTGATCGCACCGGAATAACTTCCGCACGAAATAGCACTAAAAAAGGCACTGAGAGATCGGTGCCTTTTCTTTTGACGGGGAAGACTAAAGGACTAAAAGACTGGGGGACTATAGGACTAAGGGACTATAGGTCTAAGTACCGGTAGAGACGTTGCATGCAACGTCTGATATTCCCGATTGATAAGGTCTGGGCAAGAATGCATGCAGGGGCAGCCCTACGTGGCTGCCCGACAGGTTGAGCACAAAATTTCAGAATTGCAGAGACAAGCCCGAAGGGCTTGAATGTCAATAACCGCGGGTGAAACCCGTGGTCGATGAAGATGCGAGACTTCGCAACCCCGGCAGGGGTTGAATAAAATGGACTAATCGAAAATACCCTATTGATTTCAATCTGAATGAACTGAAGGTGCGGCGAATTCCGATTCGCCGATGATGATTGAGATAGCTGACTCTTCACTCTTCGTTCTTCACTTCTCACCCTCTCAACTTCCTAAACTCTTCCTGATAAAATACTATCTTTGCAAAAAAGCAGGCCGTTCTGTCGCCTCGTGAAAGCGGGGAGGAAAGTCCGGGCAACGCAGGGCACCATGTTTCCTAACGGGAAGGCGGGCGAAAGTCTGCAGGCGTGTAACAGAGAATGACCGTCCCGGTTTAGGCCGGAACAAGGGTGAAAAGGTGGGGTAAGAGCCCACCGGTGGCTGTGGCAACACAGCCAGCCGTACATCTCATGGGTTGTAAGGCCAAATATACTGCAAGTCCGAAAGGAAGGGGGCTGCCCGCTCCCGAACGGTTCTTCGGAACCATCCTTGCAGGGGGTAGGCTGCAAGAGGCGGATGGTGACATCTGTCCCAGATCAATGACAGAATGCAAAACAGAACCCGGCTTACAGGCCTGCGTTTTTTTACTTTTTCTCTGTTTTTGCGTAGGAGTGGTAATGCGTATGAAATTTAACCTATGCCTGATTTTCCTTACGATTTTCGTTCCTGAACTTCAAGCCCAGGAGGAAAGTGGTACGCTCTCTGCCAATGCCTCTTTGGCCTCCTATGCGTCTACAGGTAAGGAACTTCCTTTCTGGTTAAGATCCAATCAGAACGGGGTCTTCCAATCACCTAACAGCATCACACAGCTTCTGCTGACCGGTTTTAGCCGATCCTTTGAGACAGGGGGCTCAGGAAAGTGGGATTATACTTTTGGGGCCGAAATTGTTGCAGGATATGGGGATAAAATCTACTACCAGCCAAACCAATATTGGGTGGGAGCCAGATACGACTGGTTGACAATGAGAATTGGCGCAGAAGCGGATTCGGTACGTTTCGGTGGACTCTCGTCTACCAACGGAAACATGGATGCATCTAACAATGCCCGACCAGTTCCGCGAATTGCACTGGCTACCAACGGATTTGTATCTTTCCCGTTCAAAGAGGGATTCTTTAGTTGGAAAGCCAATTACTCGGAAGGGATGATTCTTGACAACAGCTACATTCAAAATGCGCACCTGCACCACAAAAGCTTTGATGCAAGAATAGAACTGCCCTGGAAGTTGGATGTAACCTTTGGACTCGAACATTATGTTTTTTGGGGTGGAACTTCGCCCTCACTAGGTCCGTTACCCGGTTGGAAGGACTATTTCAGATACATCTTGTCCATGAAAGGTGGCAGCGATTTCCCGATTAGTGATCAAGGTAATGCAGCCGGCAGCCAGTTTTTTTTATATAATCTGGAGATTCACAAAGTATTCGACGAAAAACAAGTCACTGTTTATTGGAACCATCCTTTTCAGAACCGGGCTGGAATGAAGTTGGCTAATATCCCCGACGGATTATTGGGGATTCATGTATCGATGGGGAATGAACCACGAATATTGAATGAATTCGTATACGAATGGATGAATACACTCCGTCAGAACAACATCGCCACCTCAAGTCAGATTTCGGGAGGGGAAAGTTATTTCAATAATTCAGAATATCAGTCGGGGTTTACTCATTTTGAGCAAATGATGGGCTCTCCGTTATTTGTTCCAATCCTCAACGATTCAGGAGTTTCTCTCGGAATTGAGGATACCCGGATGTGGATGCACCATTTGGGTATAAAAGGCTTTTTGGGTAAAAATCTCCGATGGAAAATGATGCTGACCTATTCAGGAAATTATGGGATGGGTGGTGTTTCTTTGCAGACTCCAGTTAAAGAATTGTCCTCCTTCGGAGAAATAGTATATGTTCCAAAGAACTCGCCTCTTGAATTTAACGTCGCAGTCGCTAATGATATTGGCCAACGGTTTGAAAACAGAACGGGTTTCACGGCCGGATTAAAATGGCGACCTTCGGAAGAAACCAGGAAACGTGGAACGTGGGTAATCAGAAAAAGACGCTATTTTTAGAAAAAATTGTGTCAGCAACAATGGCAGGAACAGTTTTTACCTTTTAATTGGCATTTTCACCCAGATAAATATCATCGTGACAAATCACCTACATACGACAACAGAATCCAGGGTCATGGGATCCGAACCATACAGATCCTACCGCATTGCAGATTTTAATTATGACCTGCCGGATGCGGTGGTAGCCAAATATCCTTTGCCGGAACGTGACAGTTCAAAGTTGTTGCGGTGGGAAAAGGGCGAAATTGCGGACAGTCATTTTTCCGATTTGCCCGGATTATTGCCAGAGCGGTCTATGCTGGTTTTCAACAATACAAGGGTCATCCGTGCGCGGCTTCAGTTTGTGAAACCGACCGGAGCGGCCATCGAGGTGTTTTGTCTGGAGCCAACCCTCCCGCACGATTATGTCCAATCCTTCGCACAGACCTCTTCCTGCAGATGGAAGTGCATCGTCGGAAACAAAAAGAGGTGGAAAGGGGAACCCTTGACCCTTCCAGTCACGATTACCGGCCGGGTGGTCACCCTGTCGGCGCTGTTGCTAGGCGAACATGAAGGAAGCTTTGAAATCGGGTTCAGCTGGGATGATGAAAATTTTAACTTCGCGGAGATCCTGGAGGCTGCAGGAAACATTCCGATTCCTCCCTACCTGCACAGATCCTCCGAGGAGATTGACCAGACTGTATACCAAACGGTCTATGCCCGGATAAAAGGTTCAGTGGCAGCACCAACAGCCGGATTGCATTTTACGGAAAGAGTTTTCAGGGATCTTGCCGATCGGCAGATTACCTGCGAAGAGTTGACCCTGCATGTAGGTGCCGGAACTTTTCAACCCGTCAAGAGTGAAATCATTGGGGAACATGTGATGCATACGGAGTATTTCGCAGTGAGTTTGGAATTGTTGAAACGGCTGATGGATCATCAGAACGAGGTTTTGGCAGTGGGAACTACCTCTGTCCGGACTCTGGAGAGCTTGTACTGGATTGGCTGTAAAATCATCGGAAATCCGCAAATTGAGGCCAATGAGCTTGGGGTGACACAATGGGAGCCTTATGGGAGTCCAAAGCCTGAAATCGGTGCCGCAGTGGCCTTGGAAGCCATTGTAGCCTGGATGGAAGTGCGGGAAATGTCACAAATGGAAACAACTACCCAAATTATGATCGTTCCGGGCTACCAATTCCGCATCATAGATGGGTTGATCACCAATTTTCATCAACCGCAGAGCACCCTGTTGCTGCTCATCTCAGCCATACTCGGAAACGACTGGAAGCGGGTCTATGCCCATGCACTCGAAAAGTCCTACCGGTTCTTAAGTTACGGGGATGCGAATTTGTATTGGATTGGGAAGAGTGAAAAGTGATGAGTGAAGAGTGATGAGTGAAGAACGAAGAGTGAAGAGTAACGCTTTGTTCTTCAATTTATTTGGTTCCTTTCCTTCCACCCTTCAACCCTTCGGCTTCAGGTTCCACTTCGCTCAGCGACCTATCACATCTGATTATCTTTTTTCAATATTTGTGCGGGTACGGCGCGCATTGAATCATTCGTTTTCTACCAACCTGTTGCCGCAACGCGGCTCGCATTTCTGCAATATATTCATTGTAGTCAAAAAAATCACACCAGACGTTGCATGCAACGTCTCTACCGGAACCACTATCAACTCTAAGTTCTCGACTCTTCACTTTTCACTTTCTTAAAACCGCCATCGTTGCCCCAAAACCATACTCCCTGAAGGAGGCATCCTGGAAAGGATAACGGGCATACTTGCGTTGCAGTTCACGACGGAGTTCGTTCTTCAGGACCCCATCTCCCACACCATGGATGAAGACAATCTTCTTCACCCCTGTAGCTATGGCATTTTCCATCTCTTTGCGGAAGGTATCCAACTGAAGTTTGAGCATATCCGCATTGGAGAGACCACGGGTATCATCCATGAGTTGGTGGATGTGAAGGTCTATCTCCACCAGGTCCGATTTTGGCAAGGAAGCATTGGATGCTTTTTTGGGCTCCTTGGTAAGCGTAACCTGCTGAAATTCCCTGTCTGTCAGTTTATCCAGCTCTGCCTTCAATGGGTGATCTGCCAACTTGATAAGTAAGGCAGGTGTATTGAAATAGTTGTTTTTCACAAAAGAGGAGGCCTTGAAGAATTTGACGGGCGAAATGCGGATCTCCTTTTGAATGGGTTCTTCCAGCTGAACCGAGCTCTTCCGGAAATAGAGCAACTGAAAACAATATTCGGGCAACTCTCCCATTCCCTTTGGCTGTATGCTTTCCAGCTCAACCTTGGTATTTGGTTCCAGCAATCCTGCATCCACGGTAGTGTATTGTCCGGCCATTTTGGTTGCAAAATGGTAAATCAGGGTATAGTTGCAATCGTTGACCAGGTAAAGATTGATTTTGCCTTCCGGCGGATTGCCGGGATTGTCGGGAAGTGCGGCAAAGATGAATTCCGGGAATTCATTGCCCTTGAACTGGTTGATCTCCTTGAATCCACTGCTTTTTACTTCGGGATAACGATCGGAAGAGGATGATTGGGTGGAGGAGTTGGAAAAAGAGGCCTGATCTCGCGGCGAAGATCTGCCTGATCCCTGTCTTTGGGAAGAAGAGGGGAGATCCGGTTCAATGATCACCAGGTTTTTGATGTAGGTTGGAATTTCAAACCCATCTTGTGTCTCTACACTTACCATCTCCTTGGAAAGCAGGGCTGTTACCTTGCCACCGCCAACTTCATTCATGAAACGAACCTTGTCGCCAATCTTAATATTTTGAACTGCCATAAATTTAAATTTTTGATATAATCACAATTCATTTTCCTTCAGTCCAGGTTCAGTTACCCAGTCTTCCCCTACCCGAATCATCCCCCCGTCCTCTTGTTCTCGAAGCCGATTCTTTTCTGCGGTACCTGCCTGCGATCCAAACATAGATGGAGGCTCCCAAAAGTGCTCCAACAGAATTTGCCAGCTCGTCCGACCACTCAAAGGCTCTGCCAACCTTCATCTCGAGTTGGGAGAACTCCATCAGCAGTCCCCAAAAGATGGCAAAAACCACAATGTAGAGGATCCAGTTGCGTTTTACCTCAGCCTGGAAGGTCCAGCAGGCCAGAACGGTGAGACCAAAGTACATACATCCGTGTACAACCTTGTCAAATCCATCAAAAGGATTCAATTCTGGCAGTTGATTGCTGGGCATCAGGGAGAGCTTTGCCACGATCGAAAGATACAGGAGTGCAACTACCAACCGCAACCACTGTGGAATGGAAAAAAGAAATTTGATCATGGGGTAAAAGTAAGGAAAAAAGTGAAGAGTGAAGAGTGAAGAGTGAAGAGTGAAATGTGAAATGTGAAGAGTTGAGAACTGAGAGTTGAGAGTGGCGAAAGTAGAGACGTTGTATGCAACGTCCGATATTCCAGATTGAAAGGAACTGAGCCAAAAGGTAGGTAGGGGCAGCTCTTCGTGACTGCCCAATAGGTTAAGCAAAAAAATTTGGAATTGTCCGGGAAAGCCCGAAGGGCTTGAATGTCAATAACCGCGGGTGAAACCCGTGGTCGATGCAAAACCACTCTCAGACAACCCCAATAGGGGTTGAATTCAATCATCCTGATACTAAAAAGACTGCCGCATAGCGGTAAAGGTATTGTAGGCAACGGGCGGACAGAACGGAACCAAATTAAGTGAAAAGTGAAAAGTGAAAAGTGAAAAATGGAGAAGTATTGCGCAACGTCTTGCATTCATTTCAGACTGAGGGGACTTGGTGGACCAGGTAGACTGGAAAGAAGGGGATAAAAAAATTACCAGAAACTGATCCGACGAAGTTGTTCCTTGAACCGACCAATAGGAACGGTATGGTTGACCTCTTCCAAGGCGCGGCGGTTCCTGAATTCGGTAAAGTAGCGGTTGCCAAAGAAGATTACTTTCTGGTAAGGATCATCCTTTGCGATCAATTTATTCACACTGACCAGATAAGAGGGAATCAACATTAGGATACCTCCAACAACAAAGTTGAAAATCATCACTCCCGTAATCCCCATCCATTGAAAATAGAGTACGGCATGGGTAAAAAGAATGTTGGCCACGAGGATGGTATAGGTGGCTGTCCGGTGGTTTAAGCCCAGGGCCAGCAACCGGTGATGGGTATGGTTCTTGTCGGCACTGAAAGGTGATTTCCCCTGGATGATCCGGATCGCGAAGACACGCAGCGTATCCAAAAGCGGATAAATCAATACCCCGAATGATACCGCCGGAGCCGAAAGAATGGCATAAGGTGCGTTGGGGTTGATGTTGAATTCATTGAACTCAATCACCAATACCGCAATGACGGTTCCAAGAATCAATGAACCGGTATCCCCCATAAAAATTTTGTTGCTTTTCCCGTAGACGTTGTAAAAGAAGAATCCGGTAAGCGAGCCGACCAGCGAAAAGGAGACGATCGCATATTCGAAATGTCCACTCAGGTAAAACCAGACGCCGAAGAAGGAGGAGGAGAGAATACTTAATCCGGCAGCCAATCCGTCGATGCCGTCGATCAGGTTGAAGGCATTGATGAAAACGATGAAAACAAAACCGGTAAGTAACAGACTGGGGATAAGGGATATGGAATCTATTCCCAGAAAACCGTGCAGGTTGGTTAGCCTAAAATGCCCCAGCACCATCAGCATACCCGCCACAAAGAGTTGCGCCGTCAATTTCTTGCCTGCGCTAAGGGTGAGGATGTCATCCTTAAGTCCGACGAAAAACATGATTAATACACCTGCGATGATGAAAATCAATCCCGGCAGGATGTATCCGTTGCGGGTAAGGGTCAATCCAAGAATAAATCCAAGGAAGATGGCAATCCCGCCCAGGGTAGGGATGGTGTAGGTAGTGGAAGAACGGCCGTTGGGTACAGAGAAGAGTTTCAACTGCCTGGATACATTGATCACTGTTGGCACTGTTTTGGCTGACACAACGAGTGCGATCAGGAAACTGGCAATGATGTATAACAATTCTCGCATGAATAATGTCAATTAGGCAGATTATGTAATTCTTTCCAAAAAGTGGATTCAAGATGGCTTTTTAGACTTATTACAAATATAATTATGTTTTTCTAAATGGCTTTCTGAATTTCATAATTTTCTACGCTGTAAAATAAAAAAAGTTCCAGTTTGCACTGGGTAAGCAACAGATTGTTTTTGCTTTTCAAACCATCTGTTAAAATCTTGGATATAGATCGGTTAATAGCAGTAAATACAAGCAATAGCTTGTTTTTTAGCACCAATATAAGGCATCCCCGGAATTTTTTTCACTACATTTTCTGTTCATTTTCAGAAAAATTTCAGGCTGTTTTAAAAGAGTTATAGTGACGTTCAAATAAACTTAATATTGGAATTATTTGTAAGTATTTTATGCAGAATTATGCATTCATTGATCAAACACGCATGGCGGGCTTTCCAATTTGTGAGACCATTGATTTTACTGTTTTACCGATTGTTTAAGGTCTCAGAATTTTCCCGGTTGTACTGTTTGAAAAAAAGGTGGTTTTTACCTTCCTTTTAATTTTCTCCTCCTTCTTTGCCATCTTCCATCCAATGTGATCCCGGTTCATCCTTCGCATCGGGCAGGTGTTTTTTGTGGAATTTGAGCTCTGTTCCACGGTAGTGGATTTATGCTAAATAGCTATATTGGTATTCAAAACAGTATTATGATCTATCAAAGTAGTCTTTTCACCTACATAAATACTTTGATATTTCCTACACCCTTGTGATGATTGGATTACTTCAGAATCAGAATTTTCGAACGGTATTACTCGAATTCCCTTACCGTCCGGAGTTTTGGCCCTTGCTATTTTTACCATTGGAAAATAACAGATGGTATCTGACAACCAATTGAAAGGAAATGGAGGGACCATCAAAAGGCAAGTTCCGGTTTTATTCCTGATTCGGGTAAATCAATGCTGGTTATTTCCCGATCCTGGTTCGCAGAAGACCGAAGGGATCGCAACAAACTGAAAAGAGACAAAATTCTAATATTCTAAATTGCTTAATTAAAAAAGATCAACAAAATGAAAACTAAACTATTGTTCCTTGCACTGGTGATTTTGATGGGTTGCAAAAAAGAGTCAGTACCAACCCCAACTATCACGCTGGACGTAACCTATCTTTCCAATCAGGATTTTTTGCTTAAGGGAAATGTCAACGAAAAATGTTTCAGGGGTTTCATTATCTCCGGGACAGCAGGTGCAAAATACAACGATGCCGAAGCAGCTACGCTGGGTTATGATACAGGTTCCGGCGCTTTTTCGATGGCCATCGGATTGAGCAGAAACACGGTATATTATTTTAAGGCTTGGGGAATCGTGGATGGCACCAGTGAATATGTGTACAGTGAAGAACAAAGCTTCAAGACCTGGTAAGTTTTGGCCATTCTGAAGAAATTCCTATTCTCTTGTGCGAATTACAAATCCGCACAAGCTTAAAATTGCAAATCTTCAACAAGCACTGCGCGGAATGCAAATCGGCAAAAGCTTGAGAGAACCTTAACAAACACTATCTCAAAGAGGATTAACCTCCTGCGCAATGGAAATACGTTCAATTATATGGATCGCAGAAACTGCTGGTTAGCATCCCATCCATCCACGATTGATTGTCCGGTAGTCTAGCAGAACCGGCCGGACTGCTTTGCCGTTGCGTTTCCGAGAGTTGCAAATTCCCTACATTTGCAACTCTCTCTTTTTGATGTAGTAGGATAGATTTGCAAGCAGCCTGATTGCAGAAGTTTGGTGGTACGATTAAAAATCGCATCACCCGACCGCATTCAATTGCAGGCAATGACTTTGTTTTTTCAAATTAATTCTCCTCTTTTTTCCCCTAAAATCAATTGATCTTTATTTTTCTTCTGTTAAAGAGAATAATTTAAATCCGATGTTTTGACGCTTTTGTCACCTCGCTATTCACGGAATATTAACTTTTATCTGTTATCACTTGAATTGGAAATTATGGTAAATAGCGAATTTTATGATTTCATAAGTACTAATTATGAGCGTATTAGGCGAACGATATTTGAATATTTCTTTGGAAGAATGAATTATTTTTTGTAAACTTTGTGGTAGATGACTGTGGCAGTCGAAATTGTTAACAATTGGTTTTTTAAGGCTAATAGGAATGTCCCTGGATGATTTTTCCAATTTGGGATAATCTCCGGATTGCGGATATTTCGTCTGTTGGATGTGGATTCCGGTCGGTTCCATTTCAAGACAGGTGTACGCCTGTCTTTTGTCCGGACGGAATAGGGAATTGGCAGGAAGCTCCATCCAGGTTTTCTCTATGACAGTTAATTTTTTACATCCTAAAAAGAAATTTTATGGATAAGGTTAAAATTAACAAGGGGAGGATGTATCATTCTACCGACCTTGTATTGGACAAGTTTGCCGATTCTTTTGCAAGTATTGAAGAATTGGCACAGGCTCACCAGGAGCTCAAGGGCTACATTGAAATCATTGATGAAGAACAGCAGGTGCAGGTGGTCGACCACACCGGTTTGACCCGTACAAAAATTGCGTTGCGAGCCGACGTCACGCGGCAGATCCAGAAATTCTCGATGGCCTTGAAGGCCTATGCGACCGTTCAGAAGAACACCGATTTGCTGACAAAATCCAGTTACCGGCAAAGTGATTTGGCCCGACTTTCGGATCCCATCCTCTTTGATGTGGGAACGATGCTGTATAATCTGGCTACTCCCTTGCGCGGGCAGTTGGCCAAATATTTTTTGACAGAGGAGGAATTTACCCAGATGGAGTTTGTTTTGGCCGAATTCAGAGCTTCCATTCATCAAAAAAGGATGGCCACCACGGTCTCCAAATCCTCCACCAAAAAAATCAATGAGGTCTACCACGCGATTGACAAGTTGTTGCGCGAGGTGATCGATGTCTATGTGGCTCCCTTTCAGTTCCAGAATCCGGATTTCTACACCGAATATGGTAACGCGCGTATCGTAGTGGGCTACACCGGTCATATCCGGAGAAGAACGGCTCATCCGGATACGGTGTTGCAGCCTGAAGCGGTGGTGTGAAGGAATTTGCCAGCCAGGTTAAGAATGGTTATTTGGCGGAAGGTTTGTTTATCCAACCGGAATCAACTGCAATTTGGTGATCGGGTGATTGGGTAGCCAGGAACACTGCCTGGGGGTGCTCCCTGATAAAGAACAAAGGCCTGTCAATTTGGTTTGACAGGCCTTTGCCGAAACAGGGATTTTGCAGTTAATGCCATTGTCAGGAAGGACCTACTCTTCTAAGTATAATTTGAAAACATATTGCAAATAGTTACAAAAGGGAATTTTACACCTTGTGCACCGAAGAATTTGCCAAAGAATGGGTTAAAAAAATTGAAATTTTAAGATCATGGATAAAGCAGAGGCTATAAATATCGCACAAAAATAGGCAGGTGCAGTAAAGGCAAATTATAATGAAAGGTTTATCCCCGGACGGGAAATGGATCTTTTAGCTCTGATTTTACTATTGACATTTATGCCCTAAAGGGCAAAAAATATACTTTTTATAGAGCGCAATGCTCCTTATCATGTTTGCAAAGACCAAAAATTTAATGCAAAATCGGTTAAATCCGTCACATTGTCTGAAATTGAACCTGCAACGTGCATTGTTTCAAAATCATAGACCGAAAAGATCGTGCAAGGTATCATTGGCCCCTCTCAAGGTCAATCCAAGCAGAGAAATGGTTTCTTACTTGCAACGCAAAGTCCAAAATTTTGGTGCAAGGTTGGTCAAGTTTGTCACAAGGTTAGAAAATGCGGGAATATGGTTCCCTAATTCTATTTCATGATCCCAAAATTGTTTTCAATTTGAGCTCCTCTTGAAATTAAATGAAAATGGTTTCAGCCAAATAGGCTGAAACCATTTTATCTTGGTGCGCCGTGCATGGCGAATAACTTGACGGTGAGAGTCCGTTATGGGGGACTGTAGTTTCCAACCATTAGCCAATAGCAAGGGTGTCCATCGTGAGGTGGAATCTGAAGGAAGCTGGCGGCAAA
>Ga0209697_10000961_pt1 | contig 46778 bp, 42 predicted proteins | sample AliMusrvi5mmetaG_FD_184115 | JGI IMG/M metagenome (GOLD analysis project Ga0209697, IMG submission 184115) | Freshwater lake bacterial and archeal communities from Alinen Mustajarvi, Finland, to study Microbial Dark Matter (Phase II) - Alinen... | ecosystem: Environmental > Aquatic > Freshwater...
ATCTCGGGGAAGCCTTCCTCGACAAGCGGGAGAAGACCGTCAAAGTCGATAAGCTCAGCCGCCGCCTCCAAGCTCTCGGCTATCGTGTCACTCTCGAACCCCTCCCGGATTCAGGATTGATAGCGTAGGGGTTACGACTCTGTTTTCATTGCAGATATGCCTTTTCTGAGGCACAGCCCGCAGTGTGTGGTTTCAAGAAGGGGGGGCCGTTGATGAGTAGGGTAAACGGTGGCCAGGCAACGGCCCTGCCTGTCACACCTACGCCGTCACTGCGCAAAACACAGTGACCCGGAGCATCAGCGGCCTGACCTACTTCGCGAGGGGTCGGCCTTCGCGGCGCCATGCCTTCAGGCCGCCCTGCATGACGTGGACGTCCTGGAAGCCCCGGCTCAGCAGCAGGTCCAGGGCCAGGTGGGCACCCACGTCGCTTTCATCCACCAGCACCATGGCCCGCCGAGCCTTGGGATCGGGCTGGGTGAAGCGGTCGGACAGCTCCCGGTGGGGCACGTTCAAGGAGCCTCGGATATGGCCCGTGCGGAAGGCCTCCGCCGTCCGCAGGTCCACTACCAGGGCTTCGGAGCCCACGGTGATGCTCTGCACTTGTTCAGGGTCCAGAACAGGTCGGTGCTTCCCCCGGCGTCGGGAGGCGAGGCGGGGCAGCAGGACCAGCCACAGGAGCAGCAGGCAGAGCGCAGCGAAGAGGAGACCCGGGAGGTAGGGATGGGCCTCCAGCAGGGCTTCCAGTTCAGTGGGTTTCGGGATCAGGGCGAGCATGGGGGAACCCGGGATTGAGCTCATCATGGTCGCGGCTCAGAAATCCGGCAATCCTAAGGATGCCGCCAGGGCGCGAAGGGTGTCGGGGATGGGGGCCACGGCCTCGATGCGCTCGCCGGTGATGGGGTGGTCCACCGAGAGCTTCCAGGCATGCAGGGCCGGGTGGGGCAGCAGCAGGGCCAGGCCGTCCACGTCCTTCCAGCGACCGGGGCCGCCGTAGAGGGGATCGCCCATGAGGGGCGCGCGCAGGTGCGCCAGGTGGACGCGGATCTGGTGGGTGCGGCCCGTAAGCAGCTCGCATTCCACCAGGGCCGCGCTGGTGGTGCGGGCCAAGACGCGGACGCGGGTCTGGGCGGAACGGCCACCTGCGGCCACCACCATGCGCAGGCGGTCGTGCTTGTGGCGGGCGATGGGCTCGTCCACCAGCAGGCTGCCCAGGGTGGGCAGGCGCGGCGAGTGGCGCACGATGGCCAGATAGCGCTTCTCCACGGTGCGGGCCTTGAACTGGGCCTGGATGCCCCGCTGGGCCTCGGCGGTCTTGGCGAGGCAGAGGCAGCCCGTGGTGTAGCGGTCCAGACGGTGGACCAGGCCGGGCCAGCCCGTGGCCAGCTCTTCGGCGTCCTCGGACGGTTCATCGGCATCGCTGGGATCCACCAGTACCGGCGCTTTGAGGCGATGCAGCAGGGCATTGACGATGGTGCCACTGGAGTGGCCAGGCCCCGGATGCACGACCATGCCCGCGGGCTTGTCCACGATCCAGAGCTGGCTGTCCTCGAAGAGGGAATCGAGGTGAATGTCCTCGGCCTCCAAGTGGGCTGCCGGGGGAGCCACGGTCGGGGCCTCGGTCTCCACCAGATCCCCGGGCCGCAGGCGCACGCCGCCCTTGGTGACCGGCTCGCCATTCACTTTCACGACGCCGGTGCGGATGTGGGCGTCCCACTTGGCCCGGGGGAATTCGGGAAACTGGTCCGCCAGGTAGCGGTCCAGGCGGGGGGCACCCTCTTCGGCGCGCAGACTGATCATCGACTCTCCTTGTGGCGGTTCCAGAAGAGCCAGAGACCCAGGCCCAGCATCATGAATCCGATTCCTGTGAGGCGGCCCGTGCTGAGCCAGGCCCAGCCCAGCCAGCCCGTGCCGCGATCCACATCCCCGCGCCAGGTCTCCGTGACCACCCGCCCCAGCCCTTCCACGAGGAAGTAGAGGGCGAAGATCTGGCCCTGGAAGGTCCGCTTGGGGCGAACCAGGAGCAGGACGGCCATGACGATGAGGTTGGCGAGGGTGTTGTAGAGCTGCACCGGGTGCATCGCCAGGCCCAGGGGGGTGCCGCTGAAGGCCTGGGCCATCGGGTTGGTGAAGGTCACGGCCCAGGGTGCATGCGTCTCGGTGCCGTAGCAGCAGCCCGCAGAGAAACAGCCCAGGCGGCCGATGGCCTGGCCCAGGGCCACGCCGGGCACCAGGGCGTCCCCCGTGAGGCGCAGGGGCAGGCCCTGGCCTTTGCGGAGCTTCCAGAAGAAGGTGGCCGTGGCGGCGATGATGCCGCCATGGATGGCCCCGCCCGCCCGCAAAGTGGCGAAGGAGAAGACCTCCCGGAAGTGGGCCCCCCCGATGAGGTCCACCAGGATCATGAGCAGCTTGGAGCCCAGGATGGCGGAAATGAGCATGGCGATGGCCAGATCCGTGATGGCCGCCGGCGCCAGGCCGTCCAGGCTCGCCTGTCGCTTGGCCAGGGCCGTGCCAGCGAAAAAGGCGATGGCCAGCAGCAGCCCGTAGGTGCCCAGGGGGAAAGAACCGATTTCAAAAAGGATAGGGTGCATGCGGGACTCGGGTGTTCGGGTGGGCGGGCTGGAAAGTGGAAGCTGAAATGGGACACCGGATTGGGCGATGATGGACCCGGAGGCACCATGGCCCGGACCGAGATGACCCTGACGGCACAGGACCTGGCCGATCGTCTGGGTGGGGTCCTCGACCATTGTCCCCCGGATCGCTGTATTTCCGAAGTGAAGCCGCTGGAAGAAGCTGGTGCGGCCTCCGTGTCCTTCCTTTCCAACCCCCGCTATGCGGCCAAGGCCAAGGAGAGCCCGGCAGGCCTGATCCTCGTGGATGGCGCCGCGGAGCTGGGGGATCGCCCGGTGTTGCGGGTGAAACATCCCTACTGGGCCTTCGCCCAGGCCATCGGCTGGCTGCACCCGGAGACACCCACGGAGTGGAGCGCGACCAACCTGAACCCGTCTGCCCTCGTAGGCCCAGACTGCCACATCGCGCCCTCCGCCACCGTGGGGGCCCGCACGGTGCTGGGTCGGGGTTGCCGGCTCCACCCAGGCGTTCACGTGGGGGATGACTGTGTGCTGGGGGAGGACTGCGAACTGTTCCCGGGTGTGGTGGTCTACCGGCGCTCCCAACTGGGGAACCGGGTGGCGGTCCACGCCAACTCCGTGGTGGGCAGCGACGGCTATGGCTATGTGATGGTGGAGGGCCGCCACATCAAGATCGCCCAGGTGGGCTGGGTGGAACTGGGCGACGACGTGGAGATCGGGGCTTGCGTCTGCATCGACCGCGGCGTGCTGGGCCCCACGCGCATCGGCGAGGGCACCAAAGTCGACAATCAAGTGCAGATCGGCCACAACGTGCAGGTGGGGAAGCACTGCCTCCTGGTGAGCCAGTGCGGCATCAGCGGCTCCACCAAGCTGGGCGACTACGTGACCCTGGCCGGTAAGGCAGGCGTGGTGGGCCACATCGAGATCGGCAGTCGCAGCGTGGTGGGCGGCAACAGCGTGGTGGCCAAGAGCCTGCCAGAGGGCAGCTTCGTCACTGGCTTCCCGGCGCGCCCCCACCGCGAGTGGACCGAAGCCCAGGCCGCCCTGAACCGCCTGCCGCGGCTGATGAAGCAGCTGCGGAAGAGCTGAACCGGAACCGCGAAAGGCGCGAAACCCGCTTCGGGCGCGCGAAAGAAAAAAACGATGGCAGCGCTTTCGTTCCCCGTGCTTTCCGTCCGAACTAGCTATTTTCGGGTCTTTCGCGGTTCCCTATTTCGGTTCATTCCCCCAGGCAGACCCTGATTTTCTGGATGAGGTCGCCGGGGCTGTAGGGCTTCTGCAGGAAATTAATGGGCATGTAGCGCTGGAGGTTGGCGGCCACGTCGCTGCTGCTGTAGCCGCTGGAGAGCAGGACGGGCACGGTGGCGCCGGGGGCCTCGCCGCTGCGGAGTTGGGCCAGAACTTCGTCCCCGCTCAGGATCGGCATGGTTAGGTCCAGCACCAGGGCCCGAATCCGGTCCGAATGCCGGTGGTAGAGGGAGAGTCCGTCCCGGCCGTTGCCAGCGGTGTGGACCTTGAAGCCGCAGCGTTCCAGGGTGGCCGTGGCCACGCTGCGCACGGCCTCCTCATCGTCCACCACCAGGATGTCGCCGTGGCTCTGGTAGGTCTGGCCCACCTGGTTCTGCCACTGTTCCTCATCCAATACCCGGTTTGAGCGAGGGAAGAGCAGGCGGAAGGAGGTGCCCTCGCCGGGCTGGCTCTGAACCTGGATGGCACCCTGGTGACCACGGACGATGCCCAGCACCGCAGCAAGGCCCAGCCCCCGGCCTGTGAACTTGGTGGTGAAGAAGGGATCGAAGATGCGCTGGAGGGTCTTGGGATCCATGCCCGTGCCCGTGTCCCTGATCTCCAGGAAGACCGAGGTCCCGTCCGGGGGCGTACCCGCCAGGCAGGGCGTCAGGGGCCCGGTCTCCAGGGTCCCTGTGCTGATGGTGATGGTGCCCACCCGCTCGTCCAGGGCGTCCGAAGCATTGGTGATGAGGTTCATGATCACCTGCCGGATCTGGGTGGCGTCCCCCTCGATGGGCGGCAGGTCGTGGGCGAAGCGGTGTTCCAGTACGGCCTTTTTGGAGATCACCGTCTCCAGCAGGTTCTCCATCTCGTCCACCAGCCGGGAGAGGGATAGGGGCTCCACCTGGAACTTGCCCCGGCCCGAGTAGGCCAGAAGTTGATTGGTGAGGTCCGCGGCCCGGGTGGCTGCCAGTTCGATCTGGTGGAGCCGGGCCCGCAGAGGATGGCTTTCAGGCGTGTCCATGAGGGCCAGGCCCGCGTGGCCCATGATGCCCATGAGCAGATTGTTGAAGTCGTGGGCGATGCCGCCCGCCAACACGCCCAGGCTCTCGAGCTTCTGGGACTGCTGGACCTTCTCTTCCATGTTCAAGCGCTCGATCTCCGCCTGCCGCCGCTCGGTGATGTCGCGGGCATTCACCACGATGCCGTGGACGCCGGCCACCTCTAGGGCGCTGTGGGTGACCGCCTCCAGGAGGCGGGTGTGGCCGTTCTTGTGGTAGACCCGCAGCTCCAGGACCTGGGAACTGCCGGGCTCTGCAATGAGGCCAGCGAAGGTGGCCTGGAAGATCTCCCGGTCGTCAGGGAAGATCAGGTCCGTGATGGTCTGGCCCAAGCGCTCGCCGGGCTGGTAGCCCAGGATACGGCCCGCGGAGGGGCTGCTGTAGGCCACCCGCCCGAACTGGTCGAGGATGACCACCAGGTCCAGGGCGTGCTCGATGATGGCGCTGAGCCTGGACTCGCTGGCCTTCAGCTCCCGCTCCATGCGGTGGCGGTAGAGGGCCATCTCCACGGTGGAGTGGAGGGTCCGCTCATCGAAGGGCTTCAACAGATAGCCGTAGGGGGCGCTCTCCTTGGCGCGAGCCAGGGTGCGGTCATCGGCGAAGGCCGTGAGGAAGACCACGGGGATGCCCATGGCGTGGATCTGGTGGGCGGCCTCGATGCCGTCCATGCCGACCCCCAGGGAGATGTCCATGAGCACCAGATGGGGCCTCAGGTGAGCGGCAAGGTCCACTGCCTCCTCGCCGGTGGCGGCCTGCCCGGACACAAGGTAGCCCAGCTGCTGGAGCTGCACCTTGAGGTCCATGGCCACGATGGCCTCGTCTTCGACGATCAGGATGTCTGGTTGGGTCATGGGCGCTGGGGGCTGGGAGGAAACGTCAGGAGGAAGGAGGCACCCCTCCGTCTTTCGATTTCCAGGAGGCCTCCCAATTGATCGGTCAAGGCCTTCACCAACTGGAATCCTAGACCGCCGCTGTCCAGATCCTGGTCCGGGGGAAGGCCCTGGCCCGAGTCTGCCACCCGCAGCGTGATCCAGCCCCGGGCATCCTGGTCGATCTCGATGTCGAGGCTGCCGCCCTGGCCCGGTGGGAAGGCGTGCTGGAGCGCGTTGGAGACCAGCTCGTTGAGGATGAGGCCCAGAGGCACCGGCGCGTCGGGCCCGAGATCCACTTCGGCCACCTGCACCCGGAGGTCGATGAGGGCCGGTACGCTGGCATAGGTGCGCACCAGACGCTCTGCCAGGGTGCGCACGTAGTCCGGCAGGTCCACCTCGGAGAAGTTGGGGGCGTGCTTGAGCTTGTGGTGGATGAGGGCGATGGCCTGGACCCGCTCCTGGGCCTCCTGCAGGGCCCGCTGCAGGGCGGGTTCGGCATTGGAGGCCTGGAGGCGCAGCAAGCTGGAGACCACCTGGAGGTTGTTCTTCACGCGATGGTGGATCTCCCTGAGCAGGAGGTCCTTCTCCCGCAGCGAGGCCTTGAGCACGTTCTCTTCGGCCTCTTTCTGACTGTGGATATCGAAGAGGAAGCCCACCACCCGGCCCTTTGCGTGGCCCGGCTCCAGGCCGCCTGCGGCCCGCACCCAGTGGCCGCCGCCGTCGGGCTCGCTAAGGCGGAACTCGATCTGCCGGTCCGCGTCGGGCCGCCCCAGGGCCAAGAGGAATTTCAGGAAGCCCAGGCGGTCATCAGGGTGGATCACTTGGCCCCAGAAGGGCTCCTTGCGCCAGGCCTCCACGGGCCGCTTGAGGACCTCCTCCACGGAATGGCCCAGGTAGCCGCAGCGGCCGGTGTCCAGGTCCATCTCCCAGGGGATGGCCCCGCTACCCTCCAGGAGCTGGCCCAGGTGTCGACTGCGGCGGTCCCGCACCCGCAGGGCCGCCTCCTGGGCGCTGATGGCGGCGGCCAGGAAGAGGGCCGTCCCAAAGAGCAGAAGGAGGAAGGCCTGGATGCCCAGAATGGCGTCGCCATGCACCTGGGCCCGCAGGATCAGGGCCGTGAGGGCCAGGGTGAGGACGGGGAAGCCCAGGCTGGCCGCAGCCAGCCCACCGCGCACGACCAGCCAGGTCATGGGCAGGAAGAGCAGGTACTTCAAGTGCAGGGTGCCGGGCTCACTGAAGCGGACTACCACCCAGGCGGAAAAGACCAGAGCCAGGCACTGGAGGAGGAACTCGCCGAGCCTAAAGCTGGCTTCCAGGCGCAGCAGGGACTTCCAGCCCAGCACGAGCAGGGGCCGCACCCAGAGGAGCAGAGCCGGGGCCAGGGTCAGGACCCCCAGGGCATCCCCCAGCAGGATGACCCGCACGTCATCCACCAGGTGCAGGCCCTGAAGCGAGCCGGAGTGGCGGAGGATGAGGTAGGCGGGGAAGGAGGCCAGCAGCGGCCCCAGGAAGATGAGCAGCAGGAAGCCGGTGACATCCCGAACTCGCCGCAGGCGCGGAGAGAAGCCGAAGCGGCGGAAGGCCCAGACGGCCAGGGCGTGGCCGCAGCCGTAGGCCAGGGACATGCCCACCATCGCCCAGGGCCCCAGGCCCAGGCTGTGGCCCAGAAAGTCCACGGGCAGAGCCGCCACGAAGACGGCGGGCAGTACGCGAGGCCCATAGGTCAGCAACAGGGCCACACTCAGGGCGGCGGGATAGAACCAGAGAAACACTCCGTCCCGGCTGCACAGGAGGCCAGCGCTCAGGTGCAGGAGGATGAAGATCACCCAGTAGGCCACCAGCACGGGCAGGAGGCCCGGTCGTGGGAGGCGCCGCTCCTGGGTGGGGAAAAGTCCACTCTGGGCCTGTTGGAGGGGGAAGTCGCCCATGCTCACCCCATGGCCTGCAGCGGGGGGCCCCCGGCCAGAGCGCGCAGATCCGGCAGTCCCTGGGGCAGGGGCAGGAGGCGGACGTCCACGGGGCGGCCCAGGGAAGCCAGTTCGGCCTCCAGTCCCGGCAGGCTGGCCTGGAGTTGGGCGGGATCCTGGGCCCAGAGCCGGACCCGCAGGCCCGTGGACCGCTGCTCGAGGCCCACGCGCACCTCACCCAGCCGCGTGAAGGGGACGCTGAGGAAGACTCGGTGGACCTTTTCAGGGCCTCGGTCTTGGCCCTCTTCCTGGTTCTCGATCCAGATCCGCATGGGCTGGGCGTCCGGGGCCCAGGGCAGGGGAACCTCAAAGAGGGCCGTACCCTCTTTGGCCTGGAGCTGGTGGAAGGGTGCCTCCGTGGGGGACTGAGCTGGATCGGCCAGGGTCTTCATGGCCGCCTTCATCCAGCCGGACCAGGCACTGGGTTCTTCAGGGGCGGTGGGGCCGGCCTGGAGCAGGCCGCGGAGCAGGGTGGCCAAGGCCGAGGTCGGGGCGGAACCCTGGTCCGTCTGTAGCCGGGCCAGCAGCTGGGCCGCCTCACCCTGGACCAGGGGGGCCAGCAGGGCGGGTGTCGGGGGCTGAGTGGCGCCAGTGACCTGGAGGCGCACCCCGGCGCCTTCGGGCAGGGGCAGGGCCTTCAGCTGCAAGGTGCTGCCCAGCGGAAAGGAGAGGTCGCCCTGGGCCTGGAGGATGCGGCCATCCGGGAGGCGAAGCAGCAGTCCCTCGGGGAGGTTGGCTTCCAAGGTGGCTTCCAGGGTCTGCCCCACCAGGGTGTTGATCCAGGCCACAGAAGCCGGAGCGGCCGTGACCGGGATCTGCAGGGAGCCCAGGATGGCGGGCGTTTGCATTAGATTTTGAAGTGGCGGCGGAGGTGGCCTGAGATCTCACTCAGGGGGGCGACAACATCGACGCAGCCGCGCTCTACGGCGGCCCGGGGCATGCCGTAGACCACGCAGCTCTCCTCGGATTCAGCCAGCGTGTAGGCCCCTTTGCGCTTCAGCTGCTCCATGCCCTTGGCGCCATCGGAGCCCATGCCTGTGAGGATGCCCGCCAGCACCTGACCACGGAACAGCTCCGCCAAGCTCAGGAACAGCACATCCACGCTGGGGCGGTGCAGAGAGGACACGGGCTCAGGGCTCAGTTCGATGCAACCCTTTGGCCCCCGGGCGCTGTAGGTCATGTGGATGCCGCCGGGGGCGATGTAGACCGTGCCGACCTTGAGGGGCTCACCCTGCTCGGCCTCCTTCACGTGGACTTGGCAGAGGCCATCCAGTCGGTCTGCGAAAGGCTTGGTGAAAGTGCTCGGCATGTGCTGCACCACGAGGCAGGGCACGGGCAGGTCTGAGGGCAGGTTGGGCAGAATGTCCTGGAGGGCCTTGGGGCCACCCGTGGAGCTGCCGATTACCAGCATTTCGGCCATGGGCGAGGCAGCCAGGGTGGCTCCGCTGGGCGGAGCGGAGGCCTTGGGGGCCGACGGAAGCGTCCGGGGTGGCGCCTGAAAGGGCGAGGCCGGGTGCGATGGAGCCGGGTGTGAGGCGCCACCGGGAGCGGGATGGGATGCTTGGCCGGATTTCGGGAAGCGGGGGCTGGTGGCCAGGCGCCGCACTTTCTCCTGCAGATCGTGCTGGATCTGCATGATGCTCAGGCTGGCGAAGCCGCTCTCCTTGGCGATGAAGTCCAGGGCGCCGATGGAGAGGGCGTCCAGGGTGGACTGGGCCCCCTCCTGGGTGAGGCTGGATACCATGAGGACAGGCATGGGGTGTTCGGCCATGATCCGGCGCAGGCAGGTGAGGCCATCCATGCGGGGCATTTCGATATCCAGGGTGACGATGTCGGGCTTGTGCTCCTGGATCTTCTCCAGGGCATCGATGCCGTCCCGGGCCGTAGCCACCACCCGCAGGTCGGGGGCGCTCTCCAGCATCTTCTGCAGGGACTTCCGCATGAAGGGGCTGTCATCCACCACCAGAATCCGGATGGTCATGGGTGCTTCTCCTACTGGAACGCCAGCTCGACGAAGGCGAGGGCATGGTCCACTTCATCGTCGATGGAGAAGGTGAGCCGCTCCACATCCAGTTCTTTGTGCAGGGCCCCGGCCAGCACCGCCTGGAAGGCGGGCATGGACTCCAGGGAGACGAGCAGGTGCTCGTCGGCGGGTCCCATGGGGATGCGGGTGCGGACCAGGAAATCCGCCAGATGGATGAGGTTGGGGAGAAAATCCGTGGCCGGGGGCTCGTGGTGGTCGCGGATCACTTCAATGATGGTCTGGGGGAAGGACCACTCAGCGGCCAGGAGGGCGCCCGCTTCAGCGTGGTCCAAGCCCAGTACCTCCCGCTCCGCGTCCAGGAAGAAGGCACCCTCCTGCACTTTCTGGAGCACCTCGGTGTAGGCCTCCGGGAAGCAGGTGTCCAGGGCGACCTTGCCGATGTCGTGGAGGAGGCCCGTGAGGAAGGCGGTCTCCGCCTGGCCGTGCCGCTTGGCCAGCACGCAGACGCCCTTGGCGGTGAGGCCCACGGCCACGCTGTGCTGCCAGAGCCGCGTGGCGTCCAGATGGGTGCCTCCGCGCAGGGTCTTGATGACGGCGGCGCCGGTGCCCAGGTTGGCCACGGCATCGAAGCCCAGGCGCTGGACTGCTGCGCGCAGATCCATCACCGTGGCGCCGCCCGCATACAGGGCGGAGTTGGCCAGCCGCAACAGGGTCGCGGAAAGCGAGGGGTCCTTGGAGAGGATGCCGAGAATGCGGTCCAAGGTGCAGCGCTCGTCCTGGACGGCCTCACCCAGGGCCGCCACCGTGAGGGGCAGGCTCGGCAGTGACTTGGCCTTCAGACGCGAGATGAACTGCTCCTTGGTGACCATCAGAACTCCGCGATCATCGTCTTGTCCTGCTCGATGGCACTTCGAACGCCCTCTTTGATGCCATCCAGGGCTTCGGGGCCCAGCTTGAGAATCGCCATGGACTGGTTGGAGGCGTCCTCCAGGTGGTGGGGGTCGCCGATGCCGATCTTCTCCTCCAGGGCCAGGTGGTTGGCCAGGGCCACAATGGCAGCGAGATCCTGGAAGTTCTCGGGGGCGTGGATGGGGTCGTGGTGGAAGCGCACGGCAGCCTGGAGGCTGGGGGCCATGTTCCACTGACTCACCAGGGCCTCACCCACCATGGCGTGATCGAAGCCGAAGGTGTCCAGTTCCAGGTCAAGGCAGTTGGTGTTCTCGTTGTAGACCGTGCGGAGCAGGGCGCTGTAGCGCTCGGGGAACTTCACGCCCATGACGGACTTCCCGATGTCGTGCAGGAGGCCGCCGATAAAGGCCTCCTCGATGCGGGGGAAGCGGAAGCTCTTGGCGAAGGCCCGGCTGGCGATGGCCGAGACCAGGGCGTGCTCCCAGATCAGGCGCTCCTGGAGGCCCACCGTGCCGCGATGGTAGAGGTTCTTGGCGGAGCTGGCGATGACCACGCTCTTGATGGTGGAGAAGCCCAGGGTCATGATCGCCTGAGTCAGGGTGGTGACCTCGCGCATCATGCCGAACATGGCGGAGTTGGAGATCTTCAGGATCTGGCTGGTGAGGGCCTGATCCATGGAGATGATCTTGCGGAGATCCTCGGCCGTGGCATCGGGATCCGCGGATACACGCAGTACCTGGGAAGCCACCTGTGGCAGGGGCGGCAGGTCTCCGAGGTTCGCGATGAGTTCTTGGGGGGTGATGGGCATGTGCCGCTCCGGGTTATCGCCTCTAAGTTCGCTTCCGATATCCCATGGCCTTGCTGAAGTGCAGCAGCTCAAAGCCAGTGTTGAAAGCATGAATGCTTTCGCTGTGGCCTACCAGCAGATACGCCTTGGGGTGAAGCTGTCCGTGGAAGCCGTGGAGCACGGCTGATTTCACGGTTTCGTCGAAATAGATCAGAACATTGCGGCAGAAGATCACGTCAAAGCTGCCCAACTGCCGATAGGCGGGGTAGTCCACGAGGTTGAAATTTTTCAGGGTGGTCAGACGCTGGACTTCGGGCTTCAGCTGGAAGAGGTCCTTCCCCAGGGGCAGGAAGTGGCGGGTGAGCTGCTCGGGCGTCAGGTTCCGCAGGGTATAGCTGTTGTAGACCGCGTCCTGGGCCTGGGCCAGCACCTTCTCGCTGATGTCCGTGGCCAGGATCTCCACAGAGAGACCCCGGAGGACCGTGTCCTTGAGTTCCTGGCAGATCATGGCGAGGGTGTAAGGTTCCTCGCCACTGGAGCAGGCGGCGGACCAGATCCGCAGCCGACTCTGGCCCCGCTCCCGGGCCTGTTTGGCCGCATCGGGCAGGACGATGTTCTGGAAGGCCTCGATCTGGGGCGGGTTCCGCCAGAAGCTCGTCTCGTTCGTGGTGATCTCCACGAAGAGGCGCTTCAGCTCCGCGGGCCCCTGGCTGCCCTGAAGCAAAGAAAGATATTCCGCGTAGCTGCGGAGTTTCAGCTCGCCGATTCGTTTGCTGAGCCGGTTCTCCAGGAAGTACTGCTTGGATTCGCTGAAGAAGATGCCCGACTTTGCATAGATGAAGTCCCGGAGGCTCCGGAACTCGGCGAGGGTCATTTGTTGTTTTGCCTGAAGAGGATCCATCGGGCCGTCCTCCTCCTGGGATCGGCAGGAGACACCCGGGCTTGAGTTTCTGACCGCTCAGCGTTCCAGGATGACCACGGCCAAGGCCAGATCCCCATCGTGGCTGAGGCTGCCGTGGAGGGCCTGGATGTCTCTGGCGACCAGCAGGTCAGCCAAGGCCCCCACGGCCCACAGGCGCCCATTCAGGAATCGGAGTTCCTTCCAGGACCAGCCATCCAATCCGATTCCCAGGGCCTTGCCGAAGGCCTCCCGCAAGGCCCAGCGGCCCGCCAGGCGTTCCGGCAGCCGCTCCCGGTTGCCCCTGAGCAGATACTCCGCCTCCTCCGGGTCGAGGATGCGCCGGGCCATCTTCTCGGCCCCAAAGCGCTCCACCAGATGACGCCAGCGGCTGGGTGGGCAGATGTCCGTTCCGAGGCCGACGATCATGATAGTTCCTTGGCGTACCACCGGTCGCAGCCGCCATGCCCAGTGCGGCCCAGGGGCGCGCAGAGGGGCTGGAAGCCCAGCTTGGTGTAGAGCTTCATGGCCTGGTCCATGCCCGTGAGGGTCTCCAGGTAGCAGCGACGATAGCCAAGGTCCCGGGCCACTTCCAGGCAGTGGCGCAGGAGGGCCTCGCCCAGGCCCAGGCCCCGGGCCGATTTCAGGAAATACATCTTCCGCAGCTCGCAGACACCCGGCTCGCCTCCAGCCAAGGCCGCCACGCCCCCGCCGCCGGCCAGACTGCCGGCCTCATCCACCACCACGAAGTAGGCCGCCCCGGGTCCCCCGTAGGCTTCAGCCATGTGGTCCACCTCCGGGTCATGGAGGGCGAAGCCCGGTCCGTCCGCGCCAAATTCCGGCATCACCTGCCGGATGATGGCAGCCAGGGCCGCGTCGTCCTCGGGGCGGATGGGGCGGAAGGTGAGCATTGGGATAGGGTAGCCCAAGGCCACAGCCTATTCCGGCCAATGATGCTTGGGATACCGCCGCGACAGGGCCGGCCGGAGTTCCTTGTAGACCCGCTGCCAGAAGCCGGCGAGGTCCGTGGTGACCTGGAGGGCGCGCATGTTGGGGGCCAGGAGGTGGAGGACGAGGGGCACGGCGCCGCCGGCCACGGCGGGGGTCTTCTTGAGGCCCCAGAACTCCTGGAGGCGGGCGGCGATCCAGGGGGGATCATCCTCGTAGTGGACCTTGGCGGGGCGGCCCTTGGGCAGTGGGATAGCTTCCGGCGCCCAGGTGTCCAGGAGCCGCAGGACTTCCTGGGGGAAGGCCTGGCTTTGGGCGGCGGGCCAGTCCACGGCTTGCACCTCGCGCAGCGTGCTGCGCCCGGCGCATGCCCCAGCCAGGAGGGGCCCCAGCAGATCTTCTGGCAGGTCCAGATCACTGCGTTGCTTGCGAAGGAAGGCCAGGCGGGCCAGGAAGCGGGCCGGAACCTCGTCCAGGGGCCGCTCCCGCAGACCCTCGGCCAGCAGAGGGGCCACCCGGGGATCGGCGGGGTCGGCAGGGCCTCGATTGCTGTCGATGACCAGGCCTTCAAAGCGGATCTCCGTGCGGCGCTCCACCCGACCCGCCGCAGCGTTGAAGGTCAGCTCGTCCACGTCCTCCAGGAGGTCCGGGAAGGCATCCAGCAGCCAGTCCGCCTCGCAGCGAGAGCCCAGGCGGATTAGGGTGTGGCCGCCGGTGCCCAGCTTGGAGGCCTCGGCCTCCAGAGCCAGGATGAGACCCGGCCGCCGCACTCGGCTGCTGGGATCCAGCTTGGCGCCGCCACCGCCCGCGAAGGCGCAGGTACCGTTGGCGGAGAGTTGGCCCACGCGGTCCGGGTAGGCGGCCAGGAGGGCTTGCAGCAGGCGAGTCTCAGCTTTGGGCGGTTCCACAGGGGAGGGCAGGAAGCGCCCCAGGGACTGAACGGCCCTTCGGGCACGCTGGATGGCCGATACGTCCAGGCCTGCGGCTCGGCAGGCCCCGGCGCCAAAGCCCGCAGCCTCGGCTTCCTCGAACTGATCCATGCGCAGCAGCAGGTCCGAGTCCGCGCCGTGGCCCGTGGCCATGGGACCGGTCTTCGCGGGGCCGCGGTCCAGGCCCTGGCGGGCCGAGAGGCTGCCGGTCTCCAGCAGAGCCGCGGCCCGCAGGGCCAGCTGGGGGATGCCCAGGTCCTGGCCCGCCACCGCCAGCCGGGCCAGGCGGGGATGCAGGGGCAGCTCGGCCATGCGGCGGCCCACGGAGCTTAGCGCACCCTTCTCCAGCGCCCCGAGGCGGGTGAGCAGGGTCTCTGCGGCGTCCAGGGCCAGGGTCGGAGGCGCCTCGAACCAGGCCAGGGCTCCCGGTTCACCGATGCCCATGCCGTGCAGGCTCAGCAGGGGCTCCGCCAGGTCCGCCCGCTGCAGCTCCGGTGTGTCGAAGGAGGCCCGGGCCTGGAAGTCAGCCTCCGTGAAGAGGCGCAGGCAGCGGCCTGGTCCCGTGCGGCCCGCGCGGCCCGTGCGCTGCACACAACGGGCCTGGGCGATGCGCACCGTGCGCAGGCCTGAGAGGCCAGACCAGGGCGAGTGGGAGGCCTCGCGACCCAGGCCCGAGTCCACCACGGCGCCGATGCCGTCCAGGGTGACGGAGCTCTCGGCCACGTTGGTGCTGAAGATCACCTTGGGTGTGTCCGAGGCGGCCAGGGCCTGGGCCTGGGCCTCGGGCGAAAGGTCCCCATGGAGGGGGCGCAGGCTCAGGCCCCGCCGCGCGGCCAGGGCTTCGCAGCCCCGAAGGCAGGCCCGAATCTCCGCGGCGCCGGGCAGGAAGACCAGCGTGTGGTTCTTGAGGCCTTCGGCGTAGAGGCGCTCCAGCGCATCCGCGACTTGCAGCTCGATGGGGCGGTCGTCAGGGCGGGGCAGGAAGGTGGTCTCCACCGGATAGGCGCGGCCTTCGCTGCGCAGCACCGGCGCCTTCAGGTAGGCGGCCACGGGGCCCGGATCCAGGGTGGCGGACATGACCAGGAGCTTCAGATCTGGGCGGGACTGAAGTTGGAGCCGCCGCAGCAGGGTGATGGCCAGATCTGTGTGCAGGTGCCGCTCGTGGAACTCGTCCAGCACGACCGCTGAGATGCCCCGCAGCTGCGGGTCCCCCTGCAGGCGCCGCAGGAGCAGGCCCTCGGTGACATAGCGCAGGCGGGTGGCCTTGGAGACCTTCTGCTCGAAGCGCACGGCGTAGCCCGCCCGCTGGCCCAGGGCCTCGCCCAGTTCCTCCGCCACCCGGGTGGCGGCCAGGCGCGCGGCCAGGCGGCGGGGCTCCAGGATCCAGCACTCGTCGCCACCGAGCAGCCCCGCCTCCAGCAGGGCGGGGGGCACCCGGGTGGTCTTGCCGGCCCCGGGATCTGCCTGGAGCACCAGATTGGGCTGGGTCCGCAGGCTTGCCAGGATCCCCGGCAACTGAGCATCAATGGGCAGGCTCAGACGCATGGGTGGGCCAGGGCCGCGAGAAAGGCAGCGGGATCATCCACGGAGACCGCGAGCCGGGTCGTGGGTCGCCCCAGGCCCAGTAGGCCCAGCACCCGGACCGGCTCGGCGAGTCTCAGTTCCAGCATCGTGTTGCCCTTGGCCACCAGCTTCTCTAGGCCCTTCATGTAGTCATGGCGGGCCCAGTCGTCGTTGAAGTCGGGCAGGGGCGCCGCGGAAAGGACCGTTGCGAGGGGCAGCCTCACGGACTTCAGGAGGCCTTGGTGCAACTCCAGTTGGCCGTCTCGGATCTGGTGGGGCCGGGCCTTGATGGTGGCGTAGAAGCCCACCAGCCAGAGCACCGCGTAGATCGTGGAGCCATGCAGGAACCAGCGGAGCCAGGGCGCCTGCCCTGAGAAGAGCGCCCGGGTCAGCAGGAAGTCGCCAGGGATCATCAGGGGCAGGGCGGGGAGGATGGCCCGGAGGGCGGCCTCACGATGGTGGCTGAAGCCCGTTGGGGCGGCCGTGCGGAAGCCGCCGCCCAGGAACCCGAAGGCGCTGCCCAGCATGACCAGTTCCAGGGCCAGGAGCCGGGCTGGTCGGGGAGGCACCAGAGCCTCGAAGGCCTCTGCCAGGCGCTCCTCGGGCCAGGTGTCGGGCCGGTGGCTGGCGCTGCGCCAGGCCCGGAAACCCAGCACCAGCAACAGTATTTCCAGGCCCAGGGCCGTGCCCAGGCGCAGCCTCAGGGCCAGGCTGGAGACCTGGGTCAGCTCAAGGCCCAGGCCCTCCACCAGGATCAGGCTGGGCAGGAGCAGGCGGGTGAGGGGCACCTGACCCTGCCACCACTCCCGGACCATGGCCAGCACCCGCAAGCCCACCAGGATCAGGAGGCCCCGCGTGAGCCAGGGCAGGGCCGCACTCTCCGGGTGCCGCAGCCGCAGCCAAAGCACAACCCCACCTAGGGCCACGAAGAGGCCCCAGAGCAGGGCGGAGGGTCGAAAGCGCGAAGCCATCCCTACAGCCTAATGTCTTTGCACTTTCCATATGTGGATCGCGGAGCGATCCGCACGGTTCCACCGGCGACTCGCGTAGAATAATTGATTCAACAGGAGTGGTCATGGCGGGCTTGGAAACGGCAGGCGTGGGCGGCAAGGTGGGCGGGGTCATGGACAGCCTGCGGGATGCCTACGGCGAGACGCTGGTGGAGCTGGGCCAGGAGGGTGCCAACCTGATTGTCTTCGATGCGGATCTGGCGGGTTCCACCCGCACGAGCAAGTTCGCCAAGGCCTTCCCAGAGCGCTTCTTCAACATGGGCGCCGCGGAGCAGGGCATGGTGGCCGCCGCTGCCGGGGCCGCCACCACGGGCGTGGTGCCCTTCGTGAGCACCTTTGCCATGTTCGCCACGGGCCGGGCCTATGAGTTCGTGCGCCAGGCCGTGGGCGTGGGCCACCAGAACGTGAAGATCGTGGCCACCCATGCGGGGCTCACCGTGGGCGAGGATGGTGGCACCCACCAGTGCCTGGAGGATCTGGCCCTCATGCGAATGATTCCCGGCATGACCATTATCTGCCCTGCTGATGCCCGGGAGACCAAGCAGGCCGTGCGTTTCGCCTACGCGCACCAGGGCCCCGTCTACATCCGCCTCACCCGCGACAAGTTCCCCCGCATCCACGGCGAGGACTACCAGTTCCAGTTGGGCAAGGCCGTGGTCCTGCGCCCCGGCAAGGACGTGCTGCTGGTGGGCTGTGGCCTGGGCACCAGCATCTGCCTGGACGCCGCCGAGTTGCTGGCCGCCGAGGGCATCGAGGCCACGGTGCTGCACACCCCCACGGTCAAGCCCTTCGACCGCGAGACCCTGGTGGCCATGGCCAAGACCCACAAGGCTGTCGTCACCTGCGAGGAGCACCAGGCCCACGGCGGCCTGGGCGGCATCGTCGCGGAGATTCTCTCCGAAGCCCATCCCATGCCCGTGCGCCGCGTGGGAGTGCAGGACCAGTTCGGCCAGAGCGGCAAGCCCGAGAAGCTGCTGGAGGCCTACGGCGTCACACCTCAGGCCGTGGCCACCGCTGCCAAGGCCGCCCTCTGATGGCCACGGAAAGTTTTCGTGCCAGCCGCTGGACCAAGGGCAACCACCTCTTCGCCACGGTCATCGAGGTGACAGAGGCTGCCGTGGTGCGTCGCAAGCGCGCCTGGTTCACGGTGAACGAGATCAGCATCCACCTCTCCAAAGTCGCCAGCGTCCGCATCGACACGGGCCTCCTCTGGGCCGACATCCTGGTGGAGAGCACTGGCGGCAGTGATCCCCTCACGAGCCACGGCCACTCCAAGGCCGATGCCCGGCGCATCAAGGAACTCATCGAAGCTGCCCAGACGCGCGACCAGCGCTAGCTCAGGCCGGACCATGCCGCCCAGCCAGGCCGATTCCTCCAACTCCGGGAGCCCCAGGTTCCCCGGGGCCGAGAAGTTGGCCCCAGGCACCGAGATCGGCCGCTTCCAGATCCGCCATCTGCTGGGCCAGGGCGGCATGGGGGCCGTGTACCTGGCCTGGGACCCGGTGCTGGAGCGGAAGGTCGCCCTCAAGGCCATCCGCTTGGGGCAAGATGGCCAGGTGGCCAGCCAGGGCCGCTTCCGCCGCGAGGCCATGGCCCTGGCCCAGCTCAACCACCCCAACGTCTGCCAGGTCCACGACTGGGTCGAGGCCCGGGGGAGCGCCTTCATCGCCATGGAGTTCATCGAAGGGGAAACCCTCACGACCCTGGCGTCCAGCATGGACCTGCACCACAAGCTGAAGGCGCTGCGCGACATCGCCAAGGCCTTGGAGGCCGCCCACGCCAAGAACATCGTCCACCGGGACCTGAAGCCCAGCAATGTCATGATCGACGCCGCAGGGCAGGTGAAGGTGCTGGACTTTGGTCTGGCCAGGCTGGTGGACGCCAGCTACGCCGACAGCCAGGTGAGCACCGACGCGGTGCCCAACCTCTCGCTGCTGGCGGCTCAGCAGGAGGCCGGTGTCACCCAGGTCGGGCCCAGCCCCGAGGCCCGGGAGCTGACCCAGCTGGGCTCGCCCACACCCAGCGCAGGTTCTCCCTCCATTTGGGGCGAACTCACCGAGATGGGGACCTTCATGGGCAGTCCCACCTACGCCTCGCCCGAGCAGATGAAGGGCAAGCGTGTGGGTCCCCCCAGCGACATCTTCTCCCTGGGCGTGCTGGCCTGGGAGTTCCTCCTGGGGGACCACCCTTTCCCGGGCGAAGGACGGGAGCGCATGACCGCCACCGCGGAGGGCGCCCTCAAATCTCTGCGTGGCCGCAAGCTGCCCCGACGCGTGGGTGCCCTGTTGCGAGCCATGCTCCAGAAGGAAGCTGGCCATCGCCCCAGCAGCCAAGAGGTGGCTGCGGTCCTGAGCCGACAGCTCGCCCACACCCCCGCGGCCTGGTGGGTGGCGGGGGGCCTGGCTGCGCTGCTGTTGATCCTGGGGCCCGGCTACTATTTTTTTGGTCGCAGCATCATCGCGGATCTTGGGCGGGAGCAGACGCCCCGCATGGCCGTGATGCCCATCCGTAACCTGACCGGAGACGGCAGTCTGGATGCCATGGTGGGTGTGGGCATGACGGAGCTGCTGGCCAATGCCCTGCATGGTTCGACCCGCCTGGCGGTGGTGGAGCCGGAGGCCGTGAGCCGGGTCATCACAGGCTTTCGCCTGAATCCCGCCGAAGCCCTGGAGCCCACCGGTCAGACCCGCATCGCCCAGGCCCTGGGCGCCCGCCTGCTCCTCCGCGGCACCCTCAGCGAAGGACCAGGCGGCACCTCGCACCTGCTCAATTACGAGCTGGTGGATCTGGGGGGGCGCATCCGTGCTGCGGGCACGGTGACGGCCCCACGCATGGGCGCCTTCGCCCCCTATGCCCTGGTGGACCCCGCCGCCCAGGACCTGCTGCACAAGGTGGATCCGCTGCGCTCCACCACCATCCGGAACCAGCCCATTCCCGCAGAGGTCTTCGCAGCCTACGCCAACGGCAAGGCCCTCTTCCTCAAGGGGGACTTCAAGGCCAGCGAGCCGTTTCTGCGAGAGGCCTCCATGCAGGCCCCGGGGTTTTCCGGCGCCGTCTCGGGCTACGCTGCCTGCCTTCGGCGCCTGGGGCGGGACCAGGCGCCCGCCATCGCCAACTGGGCCCTCATGTCGGCCCGGGCCACGGGCGACCGCTGGGCTGAGGTGCGAGCTCTGGGCCTCAAGGCCTACCTGGCCAAGGACCTGGGACACCTAGACGAGGCCCAGCGGTTGCGCGAGGCCTCCCTGGCCCTGGCTCAAGAGATCGGGGACAAGGACGGCCAGACCATCGCCACCAACCACCTGGGTCTCATCGCTGCCGAGCGGGGCCGCAGCGTGGAGGCCACAGAATTCTATGAACGTTCCCTGCGCCTGAGCCTGGAGACCGGCGACCAGGTCTACCTCTCCCTGGCCCAGAACAACCAGGCCAACCTGGCCCTGAAGCATGGAGACCTGGGCAAGGCCGAGGCCCTCTACCGGAAGAATCTCAAGCTGCAGCAGGATCTGGGCAACCGCTGGGGCGAGGCCCTAGCCCTTAACAACCTGGGGGTGGTCGCCCTCATGGCCCGGGATCTGGGGGGAGCTGAGGGCCTGCTGAGTCGTGCCCTCCAGGCGCGGGAGACGCTCGGTGACAAGGGCGGCCAGATCTCCAGCCTGCGCAACCTTGGCATCCTGGCCCTCATGAAGGGGCAGATCCAGGATTCTGGGGATTTCCACGGCCGGGCCCTGCGGTTGGCCCAGGCCGCGGGCCTCAAGACCGTGGAGGCGGAGTGCCAGTTCTACGGCTCGGAGCTGAACCGGCTGCAAGGACGCTTCAAGGAGGCCCGGGAGGGCTACGAGCATGTCCTGGAACTGTTGCCTGAGGGGGTCACACCTGAGGTCCGGGTCAACGCCAAGGCCGCCCTGGCGGAGTGCCTCCTGCGCCGCCCCAGGCCCGACCTCCAGGCGGGGGCGAAGCAACTCGCTGATTTACCTGCCGGCGATACCGATTCCCCCTACCTGCACCGGGCCAAGGCCTGGTCCGCCTTTCAGGTTGGCCAGCGGGAACTGGCCCTTGCAGAAGTGGCCAGGGCCCTGACCGACGCCCGCAGGCAGGCCCCGGAAATCCGGGGCGAGCTGGAGGCCATGCGGGTGCAGTTTTCAGGTCGGGCGGACTAAAAGAAAAACATACAACTGATCAACACCAAGACTCGAAGGCACCATGAAAAGAAAGGCACAGGAGGAGCCCTGTGCCCAGAATCTGTGCTTCAGCGCCTCCAAGATTGGTATATCGATCTGTGCAATGAGGGCTGGGAACACAGGTGCGATGTGTCGGTCGATGCCCTCGGCAATCCTCGCTGGGTCCTCGGGAGTGGTGAACCTAGCTCAGTCGTGCCACAGCCTCATCTTCGTCCGTGCCGGTCAGCTTCTGCACGACGGCCTGCAGGTCATCCGTGGCTCCGAGGTGATGCTGGCGCTTCTTTCCGCCGCAGGCCAGGGCCACGCAGAGCTTTCCGACGGGGCAGTTCTGGAGGCAGTCCTCCCGGAGCACCACCAGTCCTTTCAGGCGCCTCTGCTTCAGGAGCAGGCGGGTGAGGCAGCTTAGGGCCTCGGCCATTGCCTTGCCCTTCCGGGGGCGGCGGAGGGTGTGCTGCTCGCACTTGGCGCAGATGGTCAGTTGGGCTGGCATAGAAATAATTTGCCATGCCTTTGCCTGGTATTTACAAAAATCTACGCCATTGGCTAGCTGAATCGGGGCGCTCGTTTCTCAAGGAAAGCATTCAGGCCCTCCCGGGCGTCAGCCTGGCGCATGGTGGCCTTCATTTGGGCGCCTTCAGTCTGGAGGAGCGCCAGGAGGCTGTCGGAATCGAGGCCCTGGTTGCGCAGGAGGGTGGCCTTGATGCGGGCAAAGGTCTCACTCGGTCCGGCGGCCAGGCGCTGTGCCAGGGCGTGGACGGCCTCCTCCAACTGGTCTGCAGGCACCACCTGGTTCAGAAGGCCCAGGGCCTGGGCCCGGGTGGCGTCGAGGGGGACGCCGGTGAACATCAACTCTGCCGCGATGGCCGGGTTCACCAGTCGGGAGAGCATGACGCTGCCGCCCCAGTCCGGGTGCACGCCGATCTTCACGAAGGCCATGCCCAGTACCGCCTCGGGGGTGGCTAGGCGCAGGTCGGCGCAGAGGGCCAGACTCAGCCCAGCCCCGGCGGCGGGACCGTGCACCACGGCCACCACGGGCTTGGGCAGGGTGGCCAGGCCGTGGGCCACGAAGACACCCAGATCCAGCAGCACCTCCAGGTCGGCCAGGCGCCCCTCAGCCAGCCCCCGGGCCATCCAGCCGATATCACCCCCAGCACTGAAGGCCCGCCCCGCCCCGCGCAGGAAGAGGACCTTCACATCCGGCTCTGCGGCCCGCGCCAGGGCCTCCTCGAAGCCCTCCTTCATCTCGGGGACCAGGGCGTTCAGCTTGTCGGGCCGGTTCAGCGTCAGCGTGGCGACGCGGTCATGAATCTCGAAGCGGAGGGGGGCGGGCATGCAGGCTCCAACAGAGAGCGGAACTACTTCAGGGTCTTCCAGAGGAAGGCGTAGGTCAGGGCGTTGAAGTGCGCGGCCTGGCGGTTGTCGGCGCCGGCGCCGTGGCCACCCTCGGTGTTCTCGAAGTAGCGCACATCGCAGCCCAGCTCCTGCATCTTCGCCATCATTTTCCGCGCGTGGCCCGGGTGCACCCGGTCATCGCGCGTGGTGGTCATGAAGATCATCGGAGGGTAGGCGGTGCCCTTCTTCAGGTTGTGGTAGGGCGAGAACGTCTGAATGTAGGCCCACTCCTCGGGCTTGTCCGGGTCGCCATACTCGCCCATCCACGAGGCGCCCGCGAGCATGTGGGAGTAGTTCTTCATGTCCAGCAGGGGCACCTGGCAGACCACTGCGCCAAAGAGCTCCGGGTACTGGGTGATCATGTTGCCCACCAGGAGGCCGCCGTTGCTGCCGCCCACGCAGCCCAGGTGCTTCACAGCGGTGACCTTGCGCTTCACCAGGTCCTGGGCCACCGCGGCGAAGTCCTCGTAGGCCTTGTGGCGGTTCTGCTTCAGGGCAGCCTGGTGCCACTGGGGGCCGTACTCGCCGCCGCCGCGGATGTTGGCCACCACGAAAACGCCGCCCTCGTTGAGCCAGCCGGGGCCGCGGGTGCCGCTATAGGAAGGCACGTTGGAAACCTCGAAGCCGCCGTAGCCCGAGAGCAGGGTGGGGTGGGAGCCGTCCAGCTTAAGATTCTTCCGGGCGACCTGGAAGTAGGGGATCCGGGTGCCATCCTTGGAGTTTGTGAAGTGCTGGGTGACCTGAAGCCCGGTGGCGTCGAAGAAGGCGGGCGAGGCCTTGAGCTTTTCCGGGGCTTGGCCGACGGTGCCGAAGAAGAGCGAGTCTGGCGTGAGGAAGTCCGCGACCTGCATGAAGTATTCGTCGGACTGATCGGAGTCCACGGCCCAGGCCGAGGCCGTGCCGATGGCAGGGGCTCCCAGGAAGGGTTCCCGCTTCCAGGCCCCGGGGCCGGGTGTGAGGACGTAGAGCTTGTTCTTCACGTCATCCAGGAGGTTGAGGATCAGGTGGTGCCGGGTCCAGGTGTAGGACTCCAGGGAGGTGGTGGGCGTGGGTTCGAAAAGCACGGTGAACTGGCGCTCCCCGGCCATGAAGGGCTCGAAGCGCGTGGCGAGGAGGGACCCGGCCGCATAGGTCCGACCGCCCGTGGTCCAGGGCGTGCGGGGCTTCACCAGCAGCCACTCGCGGTGGACGTCGCTTTCGGCGTTATCGGGCACCTGGACCCGCTGAGTCTCGCCATCCTTGCCCAGGAGGTAGAGCTCATGGGTGAAGAAGGTGGGGCTGCGGGTGGCGAAGTTCCGCTCAAAGCCGGGCGTCGCGTCGTGATGGGCCCCGGCGGCGATATCGGTCTCCCGGCCCTCGAAGACGGTCGTGGCCGAGGCCAGGGGTGTCCCACGCTTCCAGGCCTTGGCCACCCTTGGGTAGCCCGAGGTGGTGAGGGAGCCGGGGCCGAAATCGGTGCCCACGAAGAGGGTGTCCTGGTCGATCCAGCTCAGCTGGCTCTTGGCCTGGGGAAGCTCGAAGCCGCCCGGCACGAAGGCCTTGGTCTCCACATCGAACTCCCGCACCACGGAGGCGTCCGAACCACCCCGGGAGAGGGACAGAAGGCAACGGCGGTAACCGGGCCTGAGGAACTGGGCGCCGTGCCAGACCCAGCTTTCCTTTTCGGCGGCGCCCAGGGCGTCCAGGTCCAGGACGATGTCCCAGGCGGGCTCGGCCTTGCGGAACTCCGCCAGGGAGGTGCGGCGCCAGAGGCCCCGGGGGTGCTTGGCGTCCCGCCAGAAGTTGTAGTAATACTTCCCGGCTTTGGAGATGTAGGGGATCTTGGCCTCGGAGTCGAGGATCTTGAGGATCTCGGCCTCCCGGTTTTTGTAGGCGGCCCCGCCCTCCAACTCCGCGGCGGATTCTGCGTTGCGGGCCTTCACCCAGGCCATGGCCTTTTCGCCGGTGACGTCTTCCAGCCAGGCGTGAAGGTCTGCAGTGGGGGCGGGCTTGGCGGGCATGGTGTGGATCTCCGGGAGCGCGGTCTAGCCCAGGAGGGGCAGACCCAGCGCGAACAGCAGGGACAGGGGTTTCATGGATTCCTCGGCAGAGTGGGAGGGGGTCAGGAGGCGGAAAGCCGGGCCGCGAAGGCGCGGAATAGATCCCGGGCGGCGTCGCCGGCGGGGCCCCTGAGGGTCACAAGGTTTTCAGGATGCCACTGCACGCCGAAGACCCAATGGGCCGGATCGGGGGCCTCCAGAGCCTCAACGATGGGGCCGGTCTCGGGGTGCACTGTATCCAGGTGCCAGCCCACGGCCACCAGGTCTGGGGCCACCCGCTTCACGGCCTGGTGGTGGCGGCTGTTCACCAGGAAGACGTCCTCGCCCAGCAGGGCCCGCAGGCGAGATTGGGGGGCCAGCTGCACCCGATGGTGCATGTCGGGATGATCTGGTGTGCCGTGTTGATGTCGGGCGGACTCGCATCCGAAGTACTCGGGCACGTCCTGGATCAGGCTGCCTCCGAGGGCCACGTTGAGGGCCTGCTCGCCCCGGCAGATGGCCAGGATGGGTAGGTTGGCTTGCCAGGCGGCCCGGATGAGGGGCAGCTCGAAGGCGTCGCGCTCGGCATCGACCTCGGCCCTGGGGTGCACGGGTTCGGAACCATCCCAGTGGCTGGGATGGATGTCATAGCCTCCTGTGAGGAGCAGGCCCGTGACCCCGACGAGGCTGGGCTGGGGCTCCCCGGGGCCCACAAGGTCGGTGAGGCCGGTCCAGCCAGCCATTTCCATGGCCGGGAGGTAATGCTTCTCCGCACCGGACTTGTTTTTGCAGCTCACCAGGAGTTTTGAGTTGTCCCTTGACATGACTTTCCCTCGGCGCAAACCTCATCACCCTACCACCCCCTCAGATGGTCTGAGTTGACGGTGAAGCGGAGAGCTCCGCTGACAGGAGGACAACATGTCCGGTTCCTTGAACAAAGTCATGCTCATCGGCAACCTCGGGCGCGATCCCGAGCTGAAGTCCACCCCTTCGGGCCAGACCGTGGCCCGGTTCTCTGTGGCCACCACCGAGAACTGGAAGAACCAGGCCGGCGAGAAGCAGTCCAAGACCGAGTGGCACAACATCGTGGTCTGGGGCAAGCAGGCCGAGATCGCTGAGAAGTACCTGCGCAAGGGCAAGCAGGTGATGATTGAGGGCCGCATCCAGTACCGCGAGTACACGGATCAGGCCGGCGTCAAGAAGACCGCCTGCGAGATCCGCTGCGACAACTTCGTCATGCTCGGCCGGGCGGACGAGGGCGGCGGCGGCCGCGACAGCAGCAGCTACGGGAGCCGCAGTGGCGGTGGCCAGGACTTCGAGGACCATGGCGCCCCCAGCCCCTCCGGGAGTGGCAGTGGTGGCAGCTTCCCCGACGACGACATCCCGTTCTGATTGGGGTTTGTTCCGCCGCTGAGTGCGGCACGGCTTCAAAACGGCGCCCAAAAGGCACCGTTTTGAAGTCATGGACAGATCTCAAAATAGGCGGCGAAGCCGCCCCTGCAAATCGTGCCCGCAAGGCGCGATTTGCAAGGCAGTCCCTACGAGAACACCCCTCGGAATCCCCCGAAAACTAAGGTAGAATATACGGTTCGGGAGATTCCATGCTTGCTGTACAGAATGTCACCATGCGTTACGGCTCGAAGATCCTGTTCGAGGATGTGACCACGACTTTCAATCCGGGGCGACGCTACGGTCTCACGGGACCCAACGGCTCGGGCAAGTCCACGTTCATGAAGATCCTCTCGGGCGAGCTCGAGCAGCAGATGGGCAATGTGATCCGCCCCCGCAAAATGGGCATCCTGCGCCAGGACCAGTTCGCCTTCGACGAATTCCGGGTCATCGACACGGTGATCATGGGCAATGCAGGCCTCTGGAAGGCCCTGCAGGAGCGGGACGCCATCTACGACAAGGCGGAGATGACCGACGAGGACGGCATGCGGGTGGCCGAACTGGAGGGCGTCGTGGCCGACGAGGATGGCTACACCGCCGAGAGCGATGCGGCCGTGCTGCTGGCCGGCCTGGGTATCCCCGAGGAACTGCATGACCGCAAGATGGGCGAGCTGCAGGGCGGCCAGAAGGTCCGCGTGCTGCTCTCCCAGGCCCTCTTCGGCGACCCCGGCTGCCTGCTGCTGGACGAGCCCACCAACCACCTGGATCTCGACTCCATCCACTGGCTGGAGGAGTTCCTCATCCGGTACAAGGGCACCGTGGTGGTGATCTCCCACGATCGCCACTTCCTGAACAACGTCTGCACTCACATCGCCGACATCGACTACCAGACGATCATCCAGTACACGGGTGGCTACGACGACATGGTCATGGCCAAGATCCAGGTGCGCAGCCGTATCGAGTCCGACAACGCCCAGCGCGAAAAGAAGATCGACCAGCTGAACGAGTTCATCCAGCGCTTCGCCGCGGGCACCCGCAGCAGCCAGGTGAACAGCCGCCGCAAGGAAGTGGAACGCCTCCAGCCCAGCGACCTGGCACGCAGCAACATCCAGCGCCCCTTCATCAAGTTCAACCAGGCCAAGCCGGGGGGCCGCTACGCCCTGGAGTTCGAGGGTGTCAAGAAGGGCTACGACACGGACAAGTCCGGCAAGGGCGGCCGTCAGGAGGTCATCAAGGGCTTCTCGGCCATGGTGCAGCGCGGCGAGAAGATCGCTCTCCTGGGCCGCAACGGCATCGGCAAGACCACGCTCCTCAACGCCCTGCTGGCCAATGCGCCCCAGGTCACCGAGCTGAACCTGAAGCTGGACGGGGGTGAGGTGAAGTGGGGCCACGATGCCAACGTGGGCTACTTCTCCCAGGATTTCGCCGAGAGCATCCCCAAGGGCTACGAGCTGGTCACCTGGCTGCATCAGTTCGATCCCGAGGCCACCAAGGAGCAGATCCGCGGCGTCATGGGCCAGATGCTCTTCCGGGGTGAAGAGGGCAACAAGATGACTGAGGTGCTCAGCGGTGGTGAGTCCTGCCGCCTGCTCTTCTGCAAGCTCATGCTGCAGAAGCCCAACATCCTGGTGCTCGACGAGCCCACCAACCACCTGGACCTGGAGGCGGTCATCGCCCTCAACGATGCGCTCCAGCGCTACGAAGGCACCATCCTGCTGGTGACCCATGACGAGGACATCATCGACGAGGTGGCCACCCGCATCTGGCACCTTACGGACGATGGCATCGAGGATTTCAAGGGCAACTACTCGGAATACAACGCGCCGACGGGACGCTGAGACGGACTCCAAGATCGCTTGGCAATTTTGGAGTGGGGAAAAGGTATGAGGGGTGGGGCTTGCCTAGGCTTCGGATCCTATTATATTGAGATGGAGTCTTATTATTCGGGGCTCTGTGGGGAGTCTACGTGGTGCTACGACAGGGCAACCTAGGCCACCCTATGTCGGGCTCAGGTGAGGGGTTTGGTTCGGGTGCCAGACAGAACCCGACCCGCCTGGGCCGGGTGCTGCGGGAGCTGGAGGACTTCAAGCGGGCCCTGGACGAGCACGCCATCGTGGCGGTCACGGACGCCAAAGGGCGCATCACCTATGTGAATGACAAGTTCTGCGCAATCTCCCAGTACAGCCGCGAGGAGCTGCTGGGCCAGGACCACCGGATCATCAATTCGGGCTACCACACCAAGGCCTTCATGGCCGAGCTCTGGAAGACGATCCAGGCCGGGAAGGTGTGGAAGGGGGAACTGTGCAACCGGGCCAAGGACGGCAGCCCCTACTGGGTGGACACCACCATCGTGCCCTTTCTGGGCGAGCGAGGGGAGCCAGTCCAGTTCGTGGCGATTCGTGCAGATATCACCCAGCGGAAAAAGGCGGAGGACGCCCTGCGCCAGTCCCAGAAGCTGGAGAGCCTGGGCGTGCTGTCAGGGGGCATCGCCCACGACTTCAACAACCTGCTCACGGTGATCCTGGGCAACGCCAACCTGGGCGCCGCGCACCTGCCACCGGAAAGTCCCGCCCAACCCTTCCTGGTGCAGATCGAGCAGGCCAGCCTGCGGGCTGCGGATCTCACCCGTCAGCTGTTGGCCTACGCGGGCAAGGGGCGCCTGCAGCTCATGGAGGTGGACCTGAACCGCCTCGTAGTGGAGATGACCCAGCTCCTCACGGTATCCCTGTCCAAGAAGGCTGCTGTCCGCTTTGACCTGGCCCCGCAGCTGCCCCTCATTTCGGCTGACCCCACCCAGATGCAGCAGCTGGTCATGAACCTGGTGACCAATGCCTCCGAGGCCATTGGCGAGGAGACCGGCGGCCTGGTCACCATCCGCACGGGAGTGCAGAAGATCGACGGCACCTACACCTACGGCCTCCTGGCCTCGCTGCCCCTGGGGCCGGGCACCTACGTGAGTCTGGAAGTGAGCGACACGGGCTGTGGCATGAGCCCTGAAGTGTTGGAGCAGATCTTCGATCCCTTCTTCACCACCAAGTTCACAGGGCGGGGCCTGGGCCTCTCGGCCATGCTCGGAATCCTCCGCAGCCACCAGGGGAGTCTCAAAGTCCAAAGCGAACCGGGGCGGGGGTCGGTGTTCCGCCTCTTCCTGCCCGCGCTGAGCGGGAATCTGGAGGGCCCGGAACTGCCGGCTGCCGTCGGGTGGCGGGGCCACGGCCTGCTTCTGCTGGTGGATGATGAGCCCGGCGCGCGTGCTGTGGCCCGCCGCATGGCCGAGGATCTGGGCTTCCATATCCTCGAGGCTGCGGGTGGACGGGAGGCCCTCGCACTCTTCGAGCTGCGTCACCGTGACCTCAGCGCCGTACTCATGGACCTCACCATGCCCCACATGGATGGCGGCCAAGCCTTTCTCCGCATGCATGAGGTGAACCCCGCCGTGCCAGTGGTGCTCTCCAGTGGGTACGGCGAACAGGACCTGCTCGTTGAGTTCCAGGGCCAGGGCCTGGCAGGCTTCCTGCCGAAGCCGTACCAGGGGGCTCAGTTCGAGAGGGTGATGCACCAGGCCTTGGTGGGGAAGTAGGGCGCCAATATCGCTTTGCAATTTTGGTGTGAGAAGAAGACTTCAGGCGGGTTCGGGAGCCGCCTGAAGGAGCATCCGCAGCACTTCTTCGGCCACCATGAGGCCGACGATGGCGGGCATGTAGGAGATGGTGCCCACAGGGCGTCGGGCACGGCCGGGACCGCGGTGGGGCTCGATGTCCAGGGGGTTGGCCGGGCGCTTGTTGTCGGCGGGCTCCAGGGAATAGACGCAGCGGATGCCCTCGGTGATGCCCACCTTGCGGAGCTCCTTGCGGACGCGGGCCGCCAGGGGGCAGTTGCGGGTCTCGCTGAGGTCGCCCACGAAGAGCTGGCTGCTGTCTGTGCGGCCGCCGGCCCCCATCGCCGTGAGCATGGGCAGGCCGCTTTCATGGGCCGTGCGCATGAGAGCCACCTTGCAGGTCAGAGAGTCGATGGCGTCCACGATGACGTCGGGACGCGGCTCCAGCAGCTCCGGCAGAGTGTCCGTGTGAATGAAGGTGACTCGGGGTTCTACCTCGCAGTCGGGATTGATATCCCGCACCCGGTCCGCAGCCACTTCGGCCTTGGGTTGGCCCAAGGTGGAGCGCAGGGCGAAGAGCTGCCGGTTCAGGTTGCTGGGGCCTACGACATCGTGGTCCACCAGCCGCAGGTGCCCTACACCGGCGCGGGCCAGGGCCTCTACAGCGAAGGAGCCCACCCCGCCCAGGCCGAACACTGTGACCCGGGCTGCGCGGAAGCGCTCCAAGGCCGCCTCGCCGAGCAGCAGCTCACTGCGGGAATACCACCTCATGCCAGCAACTCCTTGAAACACCGCTGGCCATTCTCCCAGGTCTGGGCCGCCAGATCCTCTGCGGTTCCGCCCAGGAGGGCTGCGGCGCCCGCGATCACGGTCGCCAGTTCCCCCCGGCCATCGGTTTCCAGCAACAGATGGTCAGGGTGCACGGCCCGCAGGGCCTCGCCCAGGGCAGCGCGTTCAGGCTTCAGCAGATCCCCGGAAAAAGAGAGGAAGACCCCCAAGGACTGGAGCGAACGGGCCACCTCGGGACTGCCGGAAAATGCATGGACCAGGGCTCCCGCGGGCGGGACACCCTCCTCCCGGAGCAGGTCCAGCAGGGGCCCCCAGGCCCGGACCACGTGCATGGCCACAGGGCGGTGGAGCCTGTGCGCCAGGCGCAGCTGGTGGCGGAAGGCCGTTGTTTGGACTCCGCGGTCGGTGGCCTTGCGGGAGAAGTCCAGGCCGCACTCCCCGAGGCCGGCCCGGTGATCCTGCAGGAGGCTCTCCAGGCGTCCCAGCCAGCCCGGCGCTGCCTCCGCCACGAACCAGGGATGCAGGCCAAGCATGGGCAGGGCCTGGCGCTCAGAAGCTGCGTGGGCCAGCACGGCCTCCCAGTCGCCCTCAGAGGTTCCGCACACCACGCGCAGCAGGTCCGGCGACCGGGGTTGATCCAAGTGGCTGTGGGCATCAAAGCGGAGTGACATGGGCAGGGTGCCTAAGATTTCGTTGCGGCCTGAGCCTGGGAGCATGGGAAGGGAGGCCAGGATGGATGTTTAGCATCCTGCCACCAAAGGGGCGAGGGGCGCCGCAATCTAAAAGGCTTTGCTGCCTATTGGGCACAGAATTTAGACTTATCCGAACCTGCCTTATCGTGTCCCACGGAGCCCCCATGCTGAGAGCCCCCATCACCATGCTGTTGTCCGCGCTGCTGGCCGCCCAGGCGCCGGCCCCCGTGAAGGCACCAGTTCCGGCTGCGGGCAAGCCCAGCCAGCCCAAGCAGGACATGGTTCTGGCCAAGCTGGGAACGAAGAGCATCCTGCAATCAGATTTCGACACCTTCCTCCGCCTGGTCTTCGCCGAGCAGCAGCGACAGCAGATGAGCGCTGCGCCTGGAGCCCTGGAGCGGGTACGGGCCGGTTTCCTCGACTCTCTGGTCATGGCCGCCAAGGCCCGGAAGGAGGGCCTGGATAAGACTGCTGACGTCAAAAAACAAATGGAATATGCGGGCATCCGCGTGCTCGCCACGACCCTTGCGGAGGGGCACAAGGAGGAGCTGAAGGCTCAGTCCGAGGTCCAGGATTCAGACTTGAAGGCCTACTACGAGAAGCACCCTGAGCAGTTCCAGGCCAAGTCCTCCTTCAGCGCCCGTCACATCCTCATCTCCACCAAGGGCTCCCAGCCCGGCACCAAAGGGCTCAGCGATGAGGAGGCCCTGGCCAGGGCAGCCCAGGCCATGGCGGAACTGAAAGCGGGGAAATCATGGCTGGAGGTGGCAAAGCAGTATTCCGATGACCCCGGGAGCAAGGACAACGGTGGGCTCTATGAAAACGTCCCCTATGGACGCTTCGTACCGGCCTTCGACGAGGCGGTGCGCAAGCAGGAACTCGGCAAGCCGGGCGAGGCCGTCAAGTCCAGTTTCGGCTATCACATCATTCAGGTGGAGACGCGTGGCGAGGCCGGGGCCCAACCTTTCGACACAGTGAAAGAGCAGGTCCGCCAAAAGGCGGCGGCCCAGAAGCTCGAGGAGGTACGCAAGGCCTTCCTGGAAGCCTGCCGGAAGGAGGTGGGCTTCGAGGAAGTGGTCCACAACGCCGAGCCAGCCATTAAGGCCCAGGCACCCCATTCGGCACACTGACAAGAATCAGTTTTCCGATGCGCCACTCAAACCGTGGGGAAGCCCCGCAGTGAGAACCATGGATCCAGAGGGCGCTGAGGAAGTGCGGCTGTCGAAGGACGCCTTCCTTTCATTGAGGATATTTCGGTCTTCAGGTTGCAGATCACCTCGCGACACGCTGGTTGGTTGCAAAATACAGATGCATTGAGACTGATCGGGAGTAGGAAGGCCTTCTTTTCAGGCCGCTTGGCTCAAAAAAAACCGCTTAGCCAGGCTGTTTTCTCGCCTGCACCGAGCCAAATCCCCTGCGCATGTATGGAAGATCTCCGGAGCCGCGGGCAACAGGCGTCGGTTCGAGCGCTGACTCGGCACGATCCTTGAACTGATCGCCCATCACCTCTGCTCCAGTGCGCCCGTTGTGGGCCATGTTCGCAACCACTGTGCTTGCCTGTGCTTTCTCGGCCTCTTCGCCGAATGGGCTCAACTTTTTATCCCCACCCCACTGGACGCATAGTCCTAAGGAGAACTGCATGGGTTCCATCAAATTTTCGTTCAGCATGATCTGGGGCGGCGCGCTCCTCAGCATGGGTGCCCTCCTCGTCGGCACCACGCTCGTCGCTGGCGAGACCCCTACTCCGGCTCAAAGGCGGACTGTCGTCTCCGGGAGTCCCCAGGTCTTGACCTTGAATGACTTGGTTTCCGTGGGCCACTGTGACTGGGTGGCACAGCATCACTCTAATGCCGCGCTCCAGTCGGCCCACGGTCAGCACCTCGCTGCCGCCCACGATTATCTGAGAGCCATAGCCAGCAAGAATGCCACCTCGATCGATGACGCTCGCCTGGTGCTGAACTCCGCCGCTCGAGCGTGCAGTGCAAGTCCTTCAGGTCCTGCGGAGGGGGGCCTTCAAAGCCAAGCGCTTCCACCACGTCTTCGACAAGCGCACCAGCTGCTAGTCCTGTACCAACTGCAGCTCCGAAACCAGCTGCAGTCCAGACCCCCACCGCTGAGCAAAAGCCGACTCCTGCGCAAAAACCGACTCCCTCGACGGAGCCCACCCACAAAAAGCCCAAGGCCGAACCCAAGGTGGGGATGACCCACAAACCCGGTGAGGCCAAGCCCGGCAAGCCCTCTGGGCCAGGAACCACGCCGAAGCAATAGCGAAGGAAGACCTTAGCTGGTCCTTCTGGCAGGAAGCGCTGAAACCCAAGTCATAGTTGAGTTTCAGTGCTTCCAGCTGGTGGTCCCGGCGGGAATTGAACCCACGACCTACCGCTTAGGAGGCGGTCGCTCTATCCGCTGAGCTACGGGACCATGCGGCAACAGGTTTCATTCTAGCCTGAGGCGCGGCAATTCTTGAGATGATGGAATCCACTTGAGGTATTCATGGCCCGCGCGCACTTGAAAGACGAAGTCTTCATGAACATGGCCCTGGAGCTGAGCCGCCTGGGGACCTGTTGCCGCCTCCAGGTGGGCGCGGTGCTGCTGCGGGCGGATGGCGGTGTGGCCGCGGCGGGCTTCAACGGCGCCCTGCCGGGCATGGCCCACTGCACGCCGGACACCTGCAAACCCGGCCAGCGATGCCTCCACACCAGCCACGCCGAGGAGAATGCCCTGGGCTTCTGCGACGGACCCGTGGCCACGGCCTACGTCACCCACGAGCCCTGCCTCATCTGTTGCCGCGCCCTGGTGCGCCGTGGCGTGCGCCGGGTGGTGTTCCGGCATCCATACACCAGTATCGCGGAGCAGGAACGCACCGAGCGCCAGCACATCCTCGACCACTTCCAGGTGCGCTGGGAGAAACTGCCCGAGGCTTGATTCCTCTCAGGCAACGCACCGTATGGACTTGCTTCGCGCGGAGCGTGGGGGCCCCGGGGGGACGCAGAGGCCGCTTGGGGCCTGGAGGTCCCCCCGGAGAGTATTAGATCCCGCCGTGCTCCCAGGCGCGGCTGGCCTCGGTCTCAAGGGTCAGCTCGGTGCCGTCGTCGAGCACCAAGGTGGCGGGTTCGCCAGAACGCACATCCACGATGGTGTGACCCAGCAGCCGCTCATGTTGGCCGTGGTGCCAGGAGATTCCTTCGGGGTAGGTGCGGCGGTAAGTGTCCAGAGGACCTTCCATGCGGTGACGGAGCGCGTCCAGGGCTGAGGTCAGGGCTCTTGTGAAGCCCTTGGGGAGCTGGGAATCCAGGCCTGCGGCGGCCAGGAAGGCTTCGGAGGGCAGCCGGTCGGGGCTGGCCCCTTCCACGCACCAGCCCTGGTCTTCGCGAGCTGGGCATTGGCCCTCCAGCACCAGGGGATGCTCCCGGTGGATGCCCAACCAGAGAGAGACCCGGCCGCGGGGCCCCGTGCCCTCGAAGTCCAGAGGCGGTTGGGCGTCGTCATGGAAGACCACGGCCCTAAGGGGCAGCCACTCGAAGGTCTCCACCACCTTGGCGCCCACGGGCCCCGGGTGGCCTCGGCGCAGGTCGGCCACGGCCTCGGCGAAGACTTGGCGCAGGCCTGCCAAGCTGAGGACACCTTCGGGCAGGCCCAGGGTATTCCAGGCCAGGGGGGCTTCGTGCCAGTCGGCGGCCAAGGCCGGCAGTACCTGTTGGAAGAGGATGAGGGCTGGATCCCAATCCCAGTGGTGGGCGGGCTGGTAGCCCAGTTCCCGGCAGAGGTCGAACCAGGCCCGGTGCGGGGCGTCGACCCCAGGATGGAAGATGGAGCGACCGTCCAGGAACAGCTCACAGGAGGGACCCAGGGCGGTGTCCCGGCGACAGAGCCCGATTTCGTGGCGGCCCAGGGTGGCCAGGGTGGCCTCGTGGTACGGATGATCCTCCTGCCGCAGCACCTTCAGCGGCGCATCGAGGATCCAAGCGTCCAAACCCATCCCAACCCTCCTCTGGGAAGGGAAGCCTGGGTTCCCTGGGGCGGGTCGTCAATGCCCAGACTTGAAATACCGACAAAAAGGTATCAATCGATCTTCTGGAGGATTGTGCCGGGGTAGTAGTGCTGGAGGATCTGCTGGTAGGGGGCACCTTCCAGGGCCATGCCGTATGCGCCGGTCTGGCACATGCCTAGCCCATGGCCCCAGCCCCGGCCATAGAAGATCCACCGGCGCTGGTCGCCCTGGCCCACGGTCAGCCAGCGGAAGACGTTGTCCTTGAGGCCTAGGAGGCCGCGGATGTGCATGCCACGGACCCGGTGGGCCGTCCCCTTGGTGTCCACAAGGTTCAGGTCCTGCACCCGGCCCTGCTCGTTGTAATTCGCTTTCAGCTCGCGGATGCCAGGCACGGTGATGCGCTTGCGCACTAAGGCCAGCAGCTCAGCCTCGGTGTACTCCACTCGCCAGTGGGCCATGGGGTTGTAACGGTCCCAGGCGGCACCATCCGGGTCCAGGCGGCGCACCAACACCTGGGCTCCACCCTCGCTGGCGATCCACTTGAGGCGGTCCCCCACCTGGATATCGCTGTGGCTGACCAGACGCAGGCTGCCATCGGGGCTCTCCTCGGCCAGCAGCAGGCCCGGCGCCAGGGCCAGGGGCTCGGGTCCGCCCCGCTTGCGGCGGACCTGACGGTCCAGGAGCAGGGTGCCCTCGTTGAGGTTGAGAGGCTCCAGTTCCTGCCAGAGCCGGCCCAGGGCCTGGAGGGCCTGGCGCAGGCTGAGGGGGGGACCGGCCGTCCAGGCCGAGGCGGGCACGACGCCGCGCCGGGTGAGGAAGGCGGCTAGGAGGCGGTCCTCGGTCAGGGCGCCAGGCAGGAAGTAGTCCGCATCCTGGGAGCGTTCCTGGCCCGCTACCACGTGCTGGAAGCCGAAGGCACGGGCGAGGGCCAGGAGCAGGTTGCCCGGGCTCAGGGGCTGTTGGGCCATGCCCAGGCGCTTCTGCAGGCTCTGCACGGGCCCAGCCAGAGCCTCCGCCGTGGCCGGCCGACCGAGACGCTCGGCGTTGAGCCAGTCTGGGGACAGGGGCCCGGTGGCCAGGCGGAGCAGTTCCCAGGTGAGTCCAGGCTGGGGCGCCTCTCCGTTTAGGGCGAGGTCGGAGCTGAAGGGCAGGGTCAGGGGCTTGGCCGGGTAGCAGGGCACGGCCTGCAGGTAGGGGGCGTTGCCGCCGAAGACCTGGGCCACATCCGTGGTGTGGCCCCCGCAATCGGCCATGAAGAGGGCCTGGATGGGCTTGCCGCCATAGGTGGCGAAGATGCCTGTGGTCTCCTGCACGGCCCGGTCCGTGAGGGACTGTTCGCCGTCGCGGCCACCGTACACCTGGTCGGCGATGGTGTCGCTCATGTCGAAGCCATCGGCGCCGCGCTTGCCGCGGTTGGCCACGGCATAGGTGCGGGCGGCCACGGCCTGGGCCTTGAGGGCCTCCACGTTGGGGAATTCCCAGGCACCCATCTCCTTGGGCACCACCCCCCGGAGGTAGGTCTCCAATTCGACGGTGTTCACCACCGTCAGGCGACCCTGCGCATTGGGGAAGATCTCCACCTTGCCACGGTAGCGGCCCTTGCCCTGGAGGTTCGTGAGCTCTCCAGCGGGCCGCAGCCAGACTCCGGCCAGGGGCAGGGGGCGGCGGTCGTAGCGGTCCGTGATGGCGTAGAGGGCCCGGCCCTTGTGGGGTGGCGCAGGTCGGGGCTCCGTGGCCACCCAGAGCTCATCGAAGCCGAGATCCTGGAGCTTCTGCAGCACAGGCTCTGCCTCGCTGGCCTCCTTGAAGCGGCCTGTGAGGACCCGCCAGGTGTCCGCGTCCGGCACTTTGACCCGCTCGGGCGCCTCCCCCTGTTCCTTCAGCCGGGCCAGCAGGGCCGTAGCCTCTGCGGAATTTTGCGGCTTGCCCACCTGGATGCGGTATTCCGAGGTGGGATCCGAAAGGCCCCGGCTATCCCACCAGATGCGCAGTTTCTCGTCCGGCGCCAGCTTCAGGAGCGGCTTGCCGCTACGGTCGCAGACCTGGCCGCCACCCTCCAGGGAAATGATCCACTCCAGAGCCTGAGTGTCGAGGCCGATGCGCAGGGGAGGCTGGGCCGCGGGACTGGGGGCGCAGGCGAGGATGAGCGCGGGGACCAGGAAGGGGGCGAGGAGCGGCTTCATCCTGCGAATTGTCCCACGAATCCCGCGAGGGTCTCCCAGCGGCGGGCTCGGAGGGCCTCGGCGTCCAGCAGTTCCCCGTGGGGCCCGCAGCGATGCAGCAGCAGGGCGATGCAGCAGTCATCTGCGGGCCGATAGAAGAGGGCAGGGCCCGTGTAGCCCAGGTGGAACCACCAGGCCGAAGGCAGGCCGGGATCCTCGCTCAGAGTGGGAGCCGGCGCGGGAAGCCGGTCTGTCGGATCCTGCAGCACATGGAGACCGGGGCCAGCTGGCATTCGAGACAGCAACTGTCCAAACCGGCCCGGGCCGACGAAGGCCACCTGGAGGCCCAGGCCCCAGCGGGTGCCGCCCTCGCCGTCAGCAGCAGTCTGGGCCATGCGTGCAGGCCAGCCGGCTCCGACCCAGCGGGCCAGGGCCTGGCGCAGCTGCGGGGCGGTGGCGGCGAAGCCTGCGTGGCCGCGCATGCCCCCCCGGGCATTGGCGTCCTGGGGGAGGAAGGGCGAGCGGAGCGGCAGGGGGATCTCCGTGGCCAGGGCCCAGGCCTCAGCATCGGGACCATCCGGCACCCACCTGGGTGCTGCGGGCCATGGCGCCGGGCTCAGGCCCGAGGCCGCGCCCAGGGTCCGGAACGGCAGCCGGGTCTCAGCTTCCAGCAGCTCCGCCAGCAGGCGGTAGTTCAGGTCCGAGTAGGTGGCCAGGCCCGGTGTGGCGGGGCGCAGGAGCGGATGCTGGGGCACTGCCCGGTGGAGCTGGGCGGCCAGGGGCTCACCTGTGTAGGGACGCCAGGGCGGCAGACCGGAGCTGTGGGAGAGCAGCTGGCGCACCGTCAGCGGGGTTTCCCGCTCGGCAAGGCCCAGGGCCCAGCGGCGATCCGCGTCCAGGTCCAGGAAGGCCAGGGCCAGAGGCGCGGTCACCAGGGGCTTGGCGAGGGAGGCGAGGTCGTAGAGCACGTGCCCGCCCTAGCCCTGGTTGATCTCCGCCAGGCTCTTGGCCACGGCTTTCTGCACCAGATCCGCCACGTGCATGGCTTCCTGGCCCTCCTCCCAGGTGACGCCATCCGTGCCAGTGCCCAGGCAGGCGGCGTGGAAGGCCTCGATCTCCAGGCGCAGGGGCTCGCCTTCTTCGATGTCGGCGGTCTCGGGGTGGACCTGGGGCCCCTCGGGGCCCATGACCAGGCGCAGCAGCTCCAGCTTCTGGGTGGCGAAGTCCAGGCTGGCGTATTCCTTGTCGCCGAAGGCGCGGAGGGTGCGCTCCTTTTTGCGGGCCACTCGGCTGGCGGTGACCGTGGCGAAGGCCCCGCCCTCGAACTTCAAGCGGGCATTCACCAGGTCGGCAAAGGGCGTGAGCACGGGCACGCCCACGGCCTCCACATCGATGACGGGGCGGCCCACCAGGGCGCGGAGCAGATCCAGGTCGTGGATCATCACGTCCATGACCACGTCCACCTCCAGGCTGCGGGCGGGGAAGGGCGAGACGCGCACGGCTTCCAGGAAGCGGGGCTTGAAGCCACGCTCCCGCAGGGCGGTGACGGCGGGGTTGAAGCGCTCCAGGTGGCCCACCTGGGCCACAAGGCCAGGCTTGGCCACGCGGGCCTCGGCCAGGCCTGCCAGCAGGGCCTTGCCCTCCTCCAGGGAGGCGGCGAGGGGCTTTTCCATGAGCAGGTGCTTGCCGGCCTTGAGCGCCTGGAGGCCCAGGGCGAGGTGGAAGCCCGTGGGGGCGGCGATCTGCACCGCGTCGACCTGGTCCAGCACCTCGGCCAGGGTGGCGGCCCAGGGGGCGCCCACCTTGGCGGCGATCTCGGGCCCACGCACGGGATCAGGATCTACAACGGCCACCAGGACCGCGTCTGGGGCTGAGCCTGCGATGCGGGCATGGTGCTGGCCCAGATGTCCCACCCCGACCACGGCCACGCGCAGCTTCGACATGATGTCCTCCCGACGGTCCCAGCCTATCAGGGCTGCTACCCTGGAGCCTCTTCACGAGGCAGCCATGAATTCGAAACTTGAAGCAGTGAACCTGGTCCGCTGGATGCACTTCATGGCGATCTCCTTCGGAGGCGGCGCCGCGGTGGTGGTCCTGCTCCTGTCGGGCTTCGAGGAGGGCCGCGAGGATCTCCAGGGCCTGGCCGCCACGGTCTGGGCCAAGGTCGTGGCCTGGTCTTTTCGCCTGGCCCTCATCGCGGGCCTCCTGCTGCTCATGATCATGATCCAGAGCGGCCAGAACCCCCTCAAGGGTGGCGCCTACTTCCACATCAAACTGGCCCTCGTCTTTGTGCTGACGGGCCTTTCGGAGATGACCCCCAAGGCCCTGGCCCGGGGCAAGCGGGGTTCGGCCCTGCTGGTGGTCTTCCTCTTCCTGGCCATCGCCTTCGTGGTGTTCAACAAGGGCCTCTTCCGCAAGAGTGTGGCCCCGCTCGCTCCGGAGCTGACCGCTACCGTCACGGCCCGCTAAGCGATGCGGCGCCTGCTGCTGGGCCTGGCGGCCACGGGCCTGTTCGCAGGTTGGCCCCAGACCACACCTGAGCGCACGGATCTGCGGCGGACCTCCACCGTGGCGGAGGTCCGTGCCTTCATGGCTGCCCTCACGAAACTGAACCCAGCGTTGGTGCCCTACCAGCCCAAGGGTGCCCCCCGGGCCACGGAAACGGGCAAGCCCCTGCTGGCCTGGCGCCTGAAGGGCACGGACCACAATGCCTTGCGGGTCTACGTGAACGCCAACATCCACGCCGGCGAGGTGGAAGGCAAGGAGGCCATGCAGCAAGTCCTCCGGGAGTTGCTCCAGGGCCGGCACCCGGCCCTGCGGCGGGGCTTGGACCTGGTGGTCATGCCCGCCTATAACGCCGATGGCACGGATGCCCTGGACCCGGCCATCAGACCCTGGCAGCCCAACCCCACGGAGAGCGGCGTGGGGCGCCGCGAGAACGCCCGGGGTCTGGATCTCAACCGGGACCTCATGAAGGCCGCCGCCCCCAACACCCGCTGGTTGCTGGCGATGCTGGGGGACTTCGATCCTGCGGCGGTGCTGGACCTGCACACCACCAACGGCAGCACCCACGGCTTCCACCTGACCCATGGGCCCGCCGTCACCCTGGGCGCCGATGAGGGGCTCCTGGCCTTCAACCGCCGCATGCTGGTGGAGGTGCGGGAGCGCCTGAAGGTGGAGGGCATGCCCACCTACGACTATGGCAATTTCATTCCCTACAAGCCCACCGCCGAGCACCCCCCCACGGCCTGGGAGACCTACGACGCCCATCCCCGCCTGCTCACCAACTACCCGGCCCTGCGCAACCGTCTGGCCGTGCTCTCTGAAAGTTACGTCTACCGCAGCTGGCCTGACCGCATCAGCGACACCCGCCACTTCGTCCTGGCCTGCCTGAGCTGGATGGCTGAGCACAAGGATGAGATCCGCACGCAGATCCGCCAGGCGGACCAGCGCTGGTCCGACAGCTGGACCCACGGACCTGTCTCCATGCCCCTGTCAGCGAAGCTGAAAGAAGTCGAACGCGCAGCGTTTGACTGGGTGGACCCCATCCGTGATGAGCAGGGCCACCTGATCGGCGAGAAGGGCCGCACCCACCTGGAGCTGCCCAGCTTCGTGGGATTTCAGGGGCAGGACTTCGTGGCGGCGCCGGCGGGTTACCTCATCGATCCCGCCTACCTGCCCATGGTGCTGCCCCTGCTCCAGGCCCATGGCGTGAAGGTCCAGATGGGCAGCAGCCGGCCCCGGCAGTTGCCCCTGCTCCAGTTTCAGGAAAGTGGCCGCAAGGTCTCGCCCTCGGCCTACCAGGGCATTTTCACCCTGGAGTTGCAGGGCGCCTGGACCACGGAATCCACCCCGAAGAAGCTGCAGCAGCCCTGGAACGCCGCAGACCTGGACCGGGCCATCTATGTCCCCCTGGACCAGCCCCTGGGGCGCCTGGCCTTCTACCTGCTGGATCCCCGCAGCACCGATGGCCTCGTCTTCTGGGGCGCTTTCCATAGCGCCCTCCTCCGCGGCGACGGCATGTGGGGTGAACCCCCCAGGTTCCCCATCCTGGCCCTCGGCCAACCCGACCCCGCCCCTGTCGCCGCCCACCAATCCCCTGCGCCGAAGGCGCAGGAATAACTCAGGGCGCCGAAAGGCGCCCTGAGGATGAACGGATCTACGTCGGAACCTTAGTCCTCAGGTTCCTCATAGTCGCCGTTGTGCCACACATTCTGCACATCATCGTTGTCCTCCAGCAGGTCCACGAGCTTGAGGAAGCTGGTGAGCTTGTTGCCCTCAAGGGCGGTGCTGGTGCTGGGATCCATGATGAGCTTGGCTTCCAGGACCGGGAGCTTGGCGGCGTCCACGGCGTCCTTCACGGCCTGGTAGGATTCGGGGCTGGTCTTGATGACCCAGGCCTCACCCTCGTTGATCACGTCGTCGGCGCCGGCTTCCAGGGCCACCTCCATGATCTTGTCCTCGGAGACCTCGGAGTCCACCACGATCTGGCCCATCTTGGTGAACAAGTAGGCCACAGAGCCCATGGCGCCCAGTTCGCCACCGAACTTGGTGAAGTAGCTGCGGACCTCGGGGGTGGTGCGGTTCTTGTTGTCGGTCATGGCCTCGACCAGGATGGCCACGCCACCGGGGCCATAGGCCTCGTAGACCACTTCCTCGTAGGTCACGCCTTCGAGTTCGCCCGTGCCCTTCTTGATGGCGCGCTCCCAGTTGTCCTTGGGCATGTTGCTGCCCTTGGCCTGATCCACGGCTAGGCGCAGGCGGGGGTTGGCCGCCACATCGCCGCCGCCCAGGCGGGCTGCCACGGTGATTTCCTTGAGGATCTTCGTGAAGACCTTGCCGCGCTTGGCGTCAGCGGCGCCCTTCTTGTGCTTGATGGTGGACCATTTGCTGTGGCCTGACATGGTGAACTCCAGAGTGGTCGGATGGAACGGATGAATCGAAGGAGGTTCGGGGCCTACCCTCGCATGCCCTTGCGGGAGACCTTGGCGAAGGGCGGAGCTTCCTGGCGGATCATGGGGCGCTCCAGGAGGAACTGGTACCACTGCTCGCCATAGACCTTCATCTTGAGGCTCTTGCCGTTCTGCAGAAGGTTGCGGTTGGTGATGAGGCGCTCGTCGCCCTGGCAGATGCTGAGGCCCTTGTTGAGGACCTCGATGGCCTTGTCCCGCTCGCTCATTTCCATCAGGACGTAGGCGTAGACGGCGTAGAGGAGACTCTCCTTCTTGCCGGCCTTCAGGGCCAGATTGAACGTCTCCTTGGCCTTTTTCTTCTCGCCGCGCTTCCACTGGAGGATGCCCAGCATGGCCTTGGCGATGTAGTGCTGCATGGAGGCGGAGACCAGGAGCGGTTCAGCCTCTTCGTTCTTCTTGCGCATGTACTGCACCACGCCGATCTGGCCGTCGATGCTGCTCTTCACCAGAAACTGGCGGGTGGAGAACTTGTACCCCTCGCGCATGGTCTCGATGGCCTTGTCGAACTGCTGCTTCTTCATGAGGTCGCCGGCCCGGGTGAAGATCTTCTCGAGCTCCTGCTGGACCTTACGGCCCTGCCAGATGAAGAGCGCAGCGCCGGCCACGAGGCCCAGGGGGATGCCCACGGCCAGCCAGATGCCCAGCAACTTGGAGAGCACGATCACGGCAAGGGCGGCGCCCAGGCCGAGCAGGAGGTTGATCACGAAGACTCCGGATGGCGCGGCCCGAAGCCGGGCCAAAGGGCCATTTTATCGGCCTTTGGCTCCGTTTGCCACGTGGGGTTTGCGAGTCGGGGGTGTTGTGACCCGCGACCTCAGCCGATGACTCCGCTGCGGGAAGGGGCGGGACGGCGGCGGCGAAGCACCCGCTTGGGGGGCGCCGGGGCCGCTTCTTTACGGGGCCGACCAGGACCACGCTTGGGCGGGGCCTCCTTGGGCTTCACGGCCTTGCGGACCTTGACCTTCTTCTCCTTCTTGACGCGCTCCCGGCGGACCAGGGCCGCGGCGGCCCGACCGGTGACCACGACGCGGGAACCGTCCTTCAATTTCTTGACCTTGGAGCCGGGCTTGCGGCCGCGCTTCAGGCTCATGGCGAGGGGGGCCTCGTCTAGCAACTCCCGTTCGAGTTGGGCCTGCAGGGCCATCATCTCGCCGCGGTCAGTCTCGTGGTCGTGCCCGCAGAGGTGCAGGAAGCCGTGGATGACCAAGGTCTCCACCTCGCGTCGGCGACTCACGGCGAACTTCTTGGCCATTTTGTCCGCCATGGGCAGACTGATCACGATGTCACCCAAGTGGGGGAAGGCCCCCTTCTCGGTGCTGGAAGGAAAGCTTAGGACGTCGGTCGTGATGTTTTTTCCGCGATGCTCCCGATTGAGTTTTCTCATGCCGCGATCGTCGACATAAGTCACGGACATGCCGAGTGCGCTCGGGGCCAATCGATCCCTGAGGTCATGCAGCAGTTTCCCTAGGGAGGTGTCACCAGGGCCCCGCATTTTGCTTCGGCTGGACCAATCAATCGTGAAAGGAGTCTTCGTCTGAGTCATGCTTCGCTCCTTACAAGATCTACCAAAGGGAGCTCCCTGGGATGGATTTTGTATTGTTCAACGCTTCATCAATTCTAGGGACCAATAATTGATCCATGTTTTCAGTTGATAATTAGAACACCAATTCATGGTTACATCATTAATAATGTTCAAAATATTGAAAACAATAATAGATACTACTGAATAAAGGAAAATAAACCATGACCCCGGATCCCTGGCATCCTGGAGCCATGGATCCTCGCCTACCCAAAGAACTGGCCGCCCCGCTGGGTCGGTACCTGGTCCTCCTCGAACGCTGGAATCGAACCCACGCCTTGACGGCTCTTCCTGCCTCGGAGCGGAAAGAGGAGTTGTTGTTGGATGCAGCCGCCCTGCTGCCCTTCCTGGCCGACCTGCCCCCTGGCTCCCGTGTGGTGGATCTGGGCACGGGCATGGGCTCGCCTGCGGTGGTCCTGGCCCTGGCCCGGCCTGACCTGGAGGTGCTGGGGGTGGATTCGGCCGCGAAGAAGCTGGCCTTCCTGCGGCAGGCAGTCATGGAACTGCCGGTTCCCAACCTGAAGGCTGTGCAGGGACGCCTGGAGGACCTGCCCTCTCTGCAGGCTGACTGGGGCACCGCCAAGGCCCTGGGCTCCCTGAGCCAACTCACGGCCTGGTGGAGCCGACACGGTAAGCCTGGGGCACCTTTCTTCGCACTGAAAAGCCGAGACTGGGCCGCGGAAGCCCTCCCTGTTGGCTGGCAGGCCACGCCTCATCCCTACTCCCTGCCCACCCGTGGAGACCGGGTCGTGCTGGAACTCCGCGCGGAATGACCAGGGCCCCTGTCTGGGGGCCTTGGCAGCGGTTTGGGCAGGCTCAGCGGGTGATGGTATCGCCGGTGACGATCTCTTCGCTGGCGCGGAGGATGCGGCAGGTGGCGGTACGGGCATCGGCCCGGACCACGAGCACTTGGCCGATGTAGTGGGCGAAGGTATCCTTGGCGGGCTTCTTGGCTCCGTCAGCCCCGATGGAGAAGGACCTGACGCGGGTGGAGAGCAGGACGTCACCTACCTTGAGGCCATCGTTGGCGCCGCGATCGATGATGATCATGTCGCCGGTGGCCGCATGCACCTTGGAATCCCGGGCGTAGATGACCACAGCCGCCGTGGGGGCGACCTGGATCGGCTCGGTGATATCAGTACGGAGGGTCATGGGGATGCTGGCAGGTTCTGTGAACTTCACGAGGTGGTTGCCCACTTCCACAGTCTCCAGGCAGCGCTCGATGATGGCCACGGAACTCTTGGCCTGGGCCGTGATGACCCGGACCACGCCGGTCTGCTGAAGGACATCACCCATTTTCTGCTTGGGGTTGGTGGGGTGGACCAGCATCTGCTTGACGGACTTCAGAACCAGGAAGCGATCGCCCGCCTTGATGCCCTGGTCCACACCCCCGTTCACGTAGACCGTCTCGCCCTCGGCGAGATACTGGCGATCATCCCGCTTGTTGGCGGTGATGGTGAAGGCGCCGTTGGTCTTGAAATAGGACTCTGCACCCGTGGGCGCCATGAAAGGCAACTGGATGAAGTCCTGGAACGCGAAACCCATTTCGGGCCGACGCATGGCACTGGGGTCAGCCTTGCGGGCCTGGTCGGGGGGCAGGTCGGCGATGGCCTCCGGCAGGGAACCGGCGTTGGCCACGCCCCGGGCCAAGTCGATGACCAGCGGATCCCCGGGATAGATCCAATGGGGATCCTTCACCCACTGGTTCAGTTCCCAGATCTGGGGCCAGGCGTAGGGATTTCCGAGGTACTTCCCAGAAAGATCCCAGAGGGTGTCGCCCTTCTCCACGGTATGGGTTCGGGACCCCTCAGGCAGCTTCAGATCCTTCGGATAGTCCCACTTTGACTTGTGGGCTTCCACCTGGGGAGCAGGCTGGACGGTCTCCTGGGCCCGCAGGACTGGAAGCGCCAATGCCATGGCTGCCAAGAGGCCCGGGGCGGCCACAAGGGCGCGCATCCGGCCGACATGCAGGCGAGTGGGCAGGTGCATCAGGTACCCCCGTATGAATTAATAGTGCCGATTATAGGTCTTCGACGCGGATCATATCTGAAAATAATGACAATCGGTTGCGGACTTCGTCCTGCGAGATTTGCTCCAACCGCTCGGTGGAGAACTCCTCCACCGTAAAGCTGGCCATGACGGATCCCACCAGGGTGGCGTGCTTGAGGGCTGTGACGTCGATGCGCTCCACCCAGGCCAGGTAGCCCAGGAACCCGCCAGCGAAGGTATCGCCGGCCCCGGTTGGGTCGAAGACGTTCTCCAGGGGATAGGCCGGGGCGGCGAAGAATCCCTCCGGAGTGAAGAGGGCCACGCCGTATTCCCCCCGCTTGACCACCAGGATCCGGGGGCCAAGGGCTTGGATCTTGCGATAGGCCTTGATGAGGCTGTGCTCCTGGGTGAGTTCCCGGACCTCTGCGTCGTTCACCAGGAGGATGTCCACTTCCTTGAGGACCGCTTCCAAGGCCGGGCGGGCACCTCGGATCCAGTAGTTCATGGTGTCCAGGGCAATCCACTTGGGACGTACGGTCATCTGGCGCACCACATCCAACTGCAGGACCGGATCAATATTCCCCAGGAACAGATACGGGGATTCCCGGTAGCTCTCGGGCAGGTCCGGGCGGAAATCTGCGAAGACATTCAGGTCCGTCGCCAGGGTCTTGGCCTCGTTCAGGTCGTAGCCGTAGGCCCCCTTCCAGTGGAAGCTGAGCCCCTTCACCCGGGACAGGCCTTTCAGGTCGATGGAGCGCCCGTCGAAGACCTTCATCTGGTCCGGGCCGAAGTCCTCGCCCACCACGGCCACGATGCGCACCGGATGGAAACGGCTGGCGCTCAACGAGAAGTAGGTCGCCGAGCCCCCCAGGGCATGCTCCCGGGCCCCGAAGGGGGTTTCCAGGTCATCGAAGGCCACACTTCCAATGGCGAGCAGGGTCATGTGAATCAGGCTCCAGGCAGGTTCAAGATTGGACGGAAGGCGCCGCGAAGTAGAGCAGCCAGGCCTGGTTCCCTCCCATGGGCACGGGCGCCTGGGCGTACCTAGCCACCATCGGAACCTGACCCGAAGCCATGAGATTCAGCAGACCTTCGTGCAGCAGGGGGTCCTGGCCAAGAGTCACCTGGAGGCTCCGCCAGCCCAACACCTGGCCATCACCCAGGCGGTCCTGGAGCCGGTCCAGGGCGTCGGCCAGGGAGTGCCCCCGGAGATCCAGAGTCCCATCCACCTCGATGGCCATGCCAGCCGCCAGCTGGAACCGGGTGGGCGCAGGGGGGCGGGCAG